>ERZ507028.85-NODE-85-length-35331-cov-5.270722_pt1 | contig 35331 bp, 27 predicted proteins | sample MGYA00512875_ERZ507028 | MGnify/ENA metagenome assembly ERZ507028 | reverse complement strand
TGCCCCCTGCGGACGGCGCTGTTGACGTAAGGAATGGACCAAAGCGGCAGAAATGCCGTGTGGCGAATAGCAGCCATTGGGACGAAAGTCCTGAGAAGGTAGGTCAGATACGAGAAGGGCAAAAGTCCTTCGTGACGTTAGGGCAGAAGAATTGCACGATTGAGGATCGGTGTTGTACAGCGGGCGCTTTCTCCCTTACGGCATAGGCAGGAGTATACGCTGACGTGGTTCGTCAGCGTTTTTTTCTTGTCAGATCACCGCTGGTTTCAGAAAGAAACCGGCGATTTTTTTGTAAGGGAGGATTATGTCCATGTCAAACAGGAATCCACGCGAGAGATTTGACTACCAAAGCTGGTTTAACCGCAATGTAATCAAGCGCACGGAGGCGGCACTGAAAGCACGTGATGAAGCATTTGCCGAACGGAATGCGGATACGCCGCTGCCGCAGCTGGCGCGGTATCTGAACCGGTGTGCCATCTCACTGGGTCACAGTCCATCCCCCAACGAAGTGGATGGCGGTACATTTATTGAGCAGCGTTTTGGCAGTTGGGCGGCCGCGATGGCGGCGGCAAAGCTGCCGCAGCCTCGTTCCATGCGCAAGCTGCGCGACACCGCTCGCTATAAGGCGGAAAAGGTGAAGCAAGAACCGTTGTTCCGTGAGGAGCGAAGGCAGAAGCGGCAGCGCAAGATGGAGCAATCCGAGCAGCGAAAGAAGGAGCAGGCTATCAAAAAGCGTGCGGAGCGGGCTGCTAAGGCTGAATGGGCGGCGAAGAAGAAGGCGGAGGCTGAAGCAAAGGCTCTCACCTTGGCAGAGACCTCCGCTGAAGCCGCACTTGATACAATATCCGCAGCAATTAACCCCAGTCAAGCCGAGACAGTCTGAACGGAGACTGTCAGCTTTCCATAGGGGGACGGGGTTTAAGCCGCCCCGTCCCCCATCCTCAAATCCGCAAAAGGCAAGTCGAGACGGCAAATGCCGTTGTCTTTTCCATAGCGGGAGGGGTTTGCCGGCCTCTCCCGCATCCTCAAAGGTAACAGCCCTGACACGGGCTGAAGGAGTATAGAAATGAAGAAAAATCTTAGATATATTATCGCGTTTCTGCTGGCAATTATGATGCTGTTGAGCCTGTGCGCCTGCGCCCAGACCGGCACTGCCGGCAATAGCGGCGAATTGGATCTGGACTATGTGGGAGAGGATACCGACCAACCCGAAGAGGAAAAGCCGTGGTATTCCTGGTTTACGGAGGCCTTCAGCTTCGGCAAAAAGGAAACAACAACTACCCCGTCCCAAAGCAAGCCTGACAGCGTGGCGGATTTCTATGCCCAGGGCTCCGGAGATGCACCGCAGGGCAACAAGGGCAATAAGACAGACCAGACGCCTTCTACCACACCGGAGGAGGATACCGCCAATAAGCCGTCCAACTCTGGCGGCAAAAAAGACGACAATAAAAAAGACGACCAGAAGGGCGAGGACAGCAACACCCCCGCGCCTACCCCCGAGCAGAAGCCCGAAAGCAAGAAAAACACCGTCACCATTACCATTCGCTGCGATACGGCTGTGAATAACGGTATGCATCTGGAGAGCAAGTGGGCGGGCATCGTCCCGGCCTCCGGCGTGATCCTGCCGGTAACCACGGTGGAGGTGAAGGAGGGCGATACGGTTTTCGACGTCCTCGCCTTTGTGTGTGAAAAGTACAAGATCCACATGTCCTATCGGGGCGGTACCTCCAGTGGCTGCTATGTGGAGGGCATCAACAACCTTTATGAGTTTGACGGCGGCCGTTGGAGCGGCTGGATGTACTGTGTCAACGACTGGTATCCCAACTACGGCTGCGGCGTGTACTACGTCAAGCCCGGCGAGGTCATTGAGTGGAATTACACCTGCGACCTTGGCCTTGATCTGGATGGCGGTTGGTGGGAAGGTGCTCAGGATTGGAAGGATAACCATGACTGATACCCGGATGCGTTTCTTTGGGAACCTGCATCCGGCGGTCAGCATGGCATACTTCGTGCTGGTGCTGGGCCTGACACTGGCCTGTATGCACCCGGTCACGGTGGTGCTGTCCTTTCTGGGCGCCAGCTGGTTTTCCATCCGGCTGCGGGGCTGGAGCTCCTACGGCCACACCATGCGGTTTGTGGGGCCTATGTTTCTGCTGATTGCCCTTGCCAACCCCCTGTTCAACCATCGGGGCGTGACCATGCTCTTTACCATCAATCACCTGTGGTACACGCTGGAAGCCGTGTGCTACGGTTTGGTGTCCGGCTGCTCCCTGTGCGCGGTCATTATGTGGTTTACCTGCTATCAGGAGGTCATGACCTCGGATAAGTTCCTGTACCTGTTCGGCAAACCCTTCCCCGGCACGTCGCTGCTGATCACCATGACGCTGCGGTTCATCCCACAGCTTCAGCAGAATCGCCGCGAGATCCGTCAGTCTCAGGCCATGTTGCAGGAGGAGGGCACGCGGCTGCTGCAAAGGCTGGGCAGTGCCCTGCGAAACCTGTCGGTGCTGCTGACCATGAGCATGGAGGCGGCGGTGGAAACGGCGGACAGCATGAAAGCCCGGGGCTATGGTGCCAAGCGGCGCACCACCTTCCACCTGTTCCGTTTCGATGGCCGGGACGCCCGGACGCTGGGTCTTATTCTGGCGGTGGCAGGCGTCTGCATTACCGCCCGCGCCTTCGGTCACGGGTATATGGAGTTCTATCCCGCCATGACACCGGTGCTGCTGGGCAGCTCCAGCTATACCATGTTTTTCTTTTACGCCGTGCTGATGTTCCTGCCCGGTATTCTTGAAACAAAGGAGGCCATCAGATGGCGCTCTTACGGTTTGAACACCTGAGCTTCTCCTACCCGCTGGCTGACACGCGGGCACTGGACGACGTCTCGTTGGAGATACATAAGGGCGAGTATGTGGTGCTGTGCGGCCCCTCCGGCTGCGGCAAGACCACGCTGCTGCGCCATGCCAAGCCCGGCCTGCTGCCCGTGGGGGCAAGGGCCGGCGAGACCTTTTATAAGGACGCGCCCCTTTCCCAGCTGCCGGAGCTGACCGCCGCAGCGGAGATCGGCTTCGTACAGCAGAACCCGGATAATCAGATCGTCACCGATTTCGTATGGCATGAGCTGGCCTTCGGCCTTGAGAATATGGCGCTGCCGGTTCCGGTGATCCGCCGCCGTGTGGCGGAGATGGCTGCCTTCTTCGGCATGGAGCCGTGGTTCCGTACCAAGACCACGGAGCTGTCCGGCGGGCAGAAGCAGCTGATGAATCTGGCCTCGGCGCTGGCGATGGGGCCGAAGCTGCTGATTTTGGACGAGCCTACCTCCATGCTGGATCCGCTGGCGGCCCGCAATCTGCTTGCTACCGTCCAGCGGATCAACCGCGAGCTGGGCGTAGCCATCCTTTTAACGGAGCATCGGCTGGACGAGGTATTCCCCGCCGCCGACCGTGTGATGACTATGGATCGGGGCCGTATCCTGTCAGACGGCGCGCCGGCTGAGATCGCGCGGCAGCTGTCCGGCAGCGCGGAAAAGAGCCGTATCTATTTCGGACTTCCCGCCGCCGTCCGCATTTTCAGCGAATTGGGGCAAACGGACGATCTACCCCTGACGGTACGGGATGGCCGCCGCCGCTTGGAGCGGCTGCTGCCCATCGCGGCGGAGGATTCCGCGCCTGAAACCGCGAAACCTGAGAAAGAAGCAAAGCACCCCGCCGTTTTAGAGGGCAAGGAGCTTTGGTTCCGCTATACCGAAAAGAGCAAGGACATCCTGCGGGGCACAGACGTAACGCTTCATCAGGGTGAGCTGCTATGCCTGCTGGGCGGCAACGGCGCAGGCAAAACCACACTGATGCAGGCACTGGCCGGCTTTCGGAAGCCCTATCGTGGCAAGGTGAAGCTGGCAAAGGGTCAGCGGCTGTGTATGCTGCCCCAGAACGCCCGGTCGCTGTTTGTGGCCGACACGGTGGAGAAGGAGCTGCTGGACAGTGCCGATCAGGACAGAGCCAAGGCCGTGCAGATGGCGGAGAGGCTGGAGCTGACGCCTTTGCTGGCGCGGCATCCCTACGACCTGTCCGGCGGCGAGATCCAGCGTCTTGCCGTAGGCAAGCTGCTGCTGCGGGAGGCCACGGTGCTGCTGCTGGACGAGCCCACCAAGGGGCTGGACGCCTACGCCAAGGCGGAGCTGGCGCAGCTGCTGCTGACGCTGTGCCAGGAGGGCGCGTCTATTCTGGTGGTGACCCACGATGTGGAATTCGCCGCCCGGTACGCCACAGGCTGCGCCTTGATGTTTGACGGGCTGCTGCTCTCCGAGGGCGAGCCCCACGACTTCTTTGCCGGAAACCGGTTCTATACCACCGACGCCAACCGTATCGCGGCAGAGCACTTCCCCATGGACATTACCTGTGAGGAGGTGATCGCGTCGTGTCGAAGCTCTTTGTCAGCCGCCGCACCAGAGCCGCCGCGTGGGTGATCCTTCTGGTGCTGCCCGCCCTGATGGTGGCCTTCGGCTATTACCACAGCCACCGCCCCGCGGTCAATCCGGTGGGGTCACGCACCTTCTGGGATTACGTTATCCTCAACTCGGATATTCTGCTGGGGCTTTTGTTCCTACTGGCCTCCGCGATTCCCTTCATACTGGTATTCGATAAGCGGAGGCCCCAGGCTCGCGAGCTGGTGCCGATTGCGGTGATGGCGGCCATTGCCGTGGTAGGCCGCACCGTGTTTGAGATCATCCCGCTGCCCAACTTCAAGCCCTGCTCCGCCATCATTATCATTACGGCGGTGGCCTTCGGGCCGGAGGCGGGCTTTCTTACCGGCGCGCTGACCGCCTTTGTCAGCAACTTCATTTTCGGACAAGGGCCGTGGACGCCATGGCAGATGTTCACATGGGGGCTGGTGGGCTTTCTGGCGGGTATCCTGCAAAATGCAGGTGTGTTTGCGGAAAAGAACCGCCCTCACTTCACGGCGAAGCTGTGGGACAGGCTGTGCCCGGAGAATACCAATCGGGGCGATCTGCTGCATTTTGTGCGGCAGCTTACCGACCACGCGCCCCTGCGGCTGTGCCTTTATGGTTTCCTGTCCGGCTTTCTGTACGGCTGGATCATGAACCTGTATTTCATCATCGGGTATGTAAGCCCCCTTACCTGGCAGACGATAGGCGCGGCCTATCTATCCAGCTTTTTCTTCGACTTCTGCCACGGGCTGTGTACGTTTCTGGTGCTGTGGGCACTGGGCGACCCGTGGGTACGGAAGCTGGAGCGCATCAAGATCAAATTCGGCCTGACGGCGGAGGAGCGGAACTATGTGCTGCCGCCCTCCACATTTGAGATAGCGAGAGAGAACTATGAGTGAACGAAAAACGATCATCAGGACGGTGGGGCTGAAGAAGCACTACACCGTCGGCGGCAACACGGTTCGTGCGCTGGATGGCGTGGACATGTCCGTGCTGCAAGGCGAATTTGTCTGTGTCGCAGGCCGCAGCGGCTCCGGTAAGTCCACCATGCTGAATATGCTGGCAGGCCTTGAGCCGCCCACGGAGGGTGAGATCATTGTCCGAGGCAAGCATCATTTGGAGGCTATGGACGAGGAACAGCGGACAAGGTTCCGCCGCCGCTATATTGGCTTTGTGTTCCAGAGCTACAACAACCTGCCCCAATACACGGCGCTGGAGAATGTGGCGCTGCCGCTGGCTATCCGGGGCGTACCGGAGGATGAACGGAATTGGCTGGCGTGGCAGGCCTTGAGCCGTGTGGGACTACGCGGACACGTAGATCACCGGCCTGCGGAGCTGTCGGGCGGCCAGCAGCAGCGCGTCAGTATCGCGCGGGCCATCATCACCGAGCCATCTATCGTGCTGGCGGACGAGCCCACCGGCAATCTGGACAGCCGCACCGGTCAGGAGGTCATGGAGCTGCTGTGTGAGATCTTCCGGGAGAGGAACACCACTTTTGTTCTCAGCTCACATGACCCGCAGATGCAGTGTTATACAGATCGTACCGTCTATTTCAGTGACGGGAAAATAGAGACAGAGAATCACCACACCGGAGAGGAGAACGCACAGTGAAGAGAGAAACGGTAAAACGGGTACTGGCCCTGTTGATCTGCGTATGGATGACAGTATCCCTGCTGCCCGCCGTCGCTATGGCGGAAGAAGTCACGGAGGATGTGATAGATGACAGCACCATTGAGGCTTACACGTCTTACGAAAATGGAGAGGATGCCGGCGTCGGCGGGGTCTCGGTTACGGACGAAAAGCCCAACACGGATATCAAGGTCATACCCAGCGACGCCAACGCCCTGATCCTGATGGATACCGGCGCACAGTCCCCCCAAGGCGTTCCCGGTCAGGTGGTGAAGATCGTGCTGCCGCTGGCGGTCAACAAGGAGTATCTGCCCAGCGAGAAATACATGCTGCGCAACATCAACATCTATCCCGATGTGCCTACCGACGCCAGCGTGTCCAACTGGCCCTTTGAGCTGATCTACGCCAGCGATGTGCAGCACTTAAAGGATATGTCCTACAACTCCACGGCGGAGGCGTGGTTCGAGTTCAAGATCAGCGAGTTCGCCAGCAAGGGACGCTATGCCGTGCCCTTTAAGATCAACGCCACCGTGTGGCGGGAGGATGCCGTGAACGGCACCACTATCACCGAGGACGTGACCTTCAAGGTCAGTGCCTATGTGACCGTTACCGACAACGGCAATATGTCCGGCGTTACCACCGCCTTCGGCAGCCTTCAGGTGGCGGGTACCAACGCGGGCGGCTCCTATACCGTGCCTACCGGCACACCCAATCAGACTATCTCCATGCGGATACCCGTGATCAATGTGGGCGGTACCCTGACCAGCGTGACGGTCTATCCCGTGGTGTCCGCCGCGCTGGACGAGTTCCCCTTCGTGATCGACTCCACCAATTTGGGCAAGTATTTCGACTACTGGGCCAGCGGCGAGGTGAAGTATCTGGACTACACCTTCACGGTGTCGCCCTTTGCCACCTCCGGCAACAAGTCCATTAAATTCAAGGCCAACTATTTCGAGAACAGCGCCCCTGCGGAGGGCTCCTTCTCCACGCAGTTTACCGTGATCGACGGCTATGACGCCTCCGCCATGTCGGTGATGGTGCAGAGCTATAAGCTGTATGTGGAGGATACCGAGGTATCCGGCCTGATGGCAGGCGAGGAGACGGAGCTGCGCCTGACCCTGATCAACAATTCCAAATATGACACGGCCAAGAAGATCATCTCCAGCCTGGTATTCACCAATTCTCCCGGCCTGACGCTGTGCGTGGGCGGCACGGATACCGCCTATGCCGATTCCATCAAGCCGGGCGGCACGACGATCCTGAAATACAAGATCATGGCCAAGCAGGACGCGGAGGTTGGCCCCGCCATGCTGGGCATCAATCTAACCTATGAGACCACCGAGGCGGTGGCCGGTAAGGCGGCGCAGAACATCATGCTGCCCATCAGCCAGAAGATGGACATTCTGGCCGGTACGCCGGAGGTGTACGGCACACCCAGCAAGGATAAGGAAGCTACCATCTCCGTGCCGCTGACCAACATGGGCCGTGCCAAGGCTATGAATATCCGGGTGCTGGCCACGGACGGCATGACCGCCGCCGCGCCCTGCTATGTGGGTGACCTGCTGGCAGGCGGCTCCACCAGCGCCGATGTGACGGTGGGCTTCTCCAAGATCGGCGCGTTTGTGGGCAAGATGATCCTCCAGTATGAGGACGCCAACGGCGAGACGTATTCTCAGGACATCTCCGTGCCCCTGAGCGTGGCGGAAAGCTCTGCGGACAGCAGTGCCGACAGCACCAACGCAAATAAAGACGGCACAGGCAGCCGCTGGTGGCTGTGGCTGCTGATAGCGATCCTTGCGCTCATCCTAATCGGCATTGTGGTCTATGTCATCATCCGCTATAAGCGCGGCGAGATCGGGCCCGATGCCGAAAACACCGCTGTCTTGGACGATTTTGACGACGACTTTGACGCAGACGGCGGTGCCCCGGGTATTGGAGAAAAGCCGCTGACCTACGACGGAAGCAATAAGGACGGGAATGTATGAAGCCAAAAGACCTGTTTCGCTACGGCTGCACCAACCTGTTCCGACGAAAGACCCGCACGGCACTGACAGCCCTGTCCATGGCGGTGGGCGTCATGTGTATCGTGGTGCTGATCTCCGTGGGCCTGGGCTATGAGCAGGCGTACCGTGAGAGCATCGAGGCCATGGGCAGCCTGACAAAGATCGACGTGACGCCTGCCACCAGCGACTACGGACGCAAGGCGCTGCTGAACGACAAGGCGCTGGAGGCCTTCCGGGGCATTGACGGTGTGGAGGCGGTAACGCCGGTCTACCAGCAGTCCGCCTACATCGTGTCCGGCAACTATGTCAACATGGTGCGCATCTACGGCATCGACATGACCACGGCGGAGAGCTTCATGCTGACGCCGGAGCGGGGCACGATGGCCGAGGACGGTACACACCTGCATCCGGAAGTCATGTTCACAGATGACGTGGCGGCTGGCCTTGCCAACAAGGCAAAGGATTGGGAACTGGCAGTAGACGAGAATGGCAACGCCCTGATTGATCTGCTGGAAGTGCCTGTTCGCATGACCTTCGATTCCTCCAGCCTGACCGGTGAGCCGAAGGCCGACACCGACGGACGGGCGCTGCCCTCCAGCAACCTGTATACCCTGCGGGTGACGGGCATTTGCTCCACCCTGAACAACAACTTCGCCACCGCCGCGTTCATGTCCTTTGACCGCTTGCAGGAGATGACGCAGGCCAACGCCAATAACATGGGGGCCACCCAGACAAAAACAGCGGAGGAAAAGGCCAACGGCCCTACCTACGACTTGGTTTGGGTGAAGGTGAAGAACGTCAACGATGTGCAGCGCATTGTCAAGCTGATCCGCGACACGGGACTGAACACCTACTCTCTCAATGACATGCTGGAAACGGTGCGGACACAGTCCCGTCAGATTCAGGGAATGCTGGGCGCGCTGGGCGGTATCGCTGTCCTGATCTCCGCCATCTGCGTGGCAAACACCATGATGATGTCTATCACGGAACGGACGCGGGAGATCGGCGTGCTGAAGGTGCTGGGCACCGTTCGCAGCGACATCTTCAAGATGTTCCTGACGGAAGCGCTGATCGTAGGCGTGATAGGCGGCGCGGCGGGCTTGGTGCTGAGCTTTATCGCCAAGTGGCTGATACCGGTGATCTTCGCGTCCCGTGAGCTGCGGTGCGTGCTGCCCTGGTGGCTGGCGGTCTGCGGCGTGGTGTTTTCCGGCTGCGTGGCCATTGCCGCCGCATGGATCCCCGCACGAAAGGCAACGCTGATCAGCCCCAACGAGGCCATCCGCTCTGAGTGAGGAGGTAGCTTTTATGAAAAAGATATGCTGTGCGATTCTGGCCGTGCTCTGCATCCTGCCGTGTCTGGCAGGCTGCGGGAAAGCGGATGCCGCCAATGAGGAGCCACTGATCCGCAACTTCGTGATCGGCAACAGCACGGCGGAGATCCAGGCCCACACGGAGGATGGCGAGACGCGCTATGTGATCGCCATTACGCTGCCGACGGACACGGATTTCAAAAACTGTGCCGCAAATGTAGAACTTGCCCCGGATGCAGCACTGTCCATAGATGATAGCCCCTGCATCGTGAACGAGTTGGGCGGACGGATCATCTTGAACTTAACATTGGAAGATCGTAATCTGGTGGTCACTCGTGGTGAGCAAAGTCAGACCTACAGTTTTCAGGTCGGATTAGAATGAGAGATAATTCAATGAAAAAGATTTCAATTATTTTTACAGTGCTTATTATCGCACTGCTATTAACGCTGACAGCCTGCGGACAGCAGGTAGACGAACCCGCCAGCTCTGATGGTGCATCGACAAACGCAATATCTTCTGTAAATGTTAATGGGAAGGAGTGCCGCGTCGATGCTGTGAAAAACCCCGGCGGCCAGGAAACCGGGATGCTGTTCAGCATTTCCATCCCGAAAGCGGCAGTTCAGGACGAGACGAACGTCACACTGACGCTGGAGCTTGGCTCTGGTTGGTCGATTTCAGAGGATAGTAATTGTATAGTCCAGATGGATGGCAGCAATGTCATTGTGGATTTGAGTGAAGAAGCGCCGTTAATTATCGTAAAGGCTGACGCCATGGATAAGACACGCTGCTACCATCTGGCTGTAGAATAGAGGAAGTTCAGTGTTTGCTTTTCTGATTTTACGGAGGTGATGCCAGTGGGTTAATTGAAGAACCGCAACGATATGCAAAAAAGAAGATTTTAGAAAGGACAGCATATGAAAAAAATGATTTCTCGGCGCCTCGTAGCGCTCTGCATGGCGTTTGCCATGATGTTCTCTCTGCTGACTGTTGTTCACGCGGAAGGCTCTAACGATGGTCTGTCTGCTCCTACTACTCATACCGAGGTAGCTAAGCCGGCCACGATCAACTCCATTTCTGTTGGATCTGCGACTGCCTATTATGAGACGGACGATAACACCGGCAATACCACTTACATCCGTGCCTTGCTGACCGGCAAGACCGAGTATGACCTGAAGAACGCTACGGTTACGGTCAATCTGACGAACAGCAGTACTGCAGTTGCCTTGGATGGTACGGCTATTACCGGTGGTACCACGTCTCGTACCTTCACAACGGACTTGATGAATAAGGCACATACCCTTACCATCGGCGGTGTTGATTATATTCTGGCAGCAGGTTTACCCAGCGGTCGGGTTTCCATCGACTCGAACGATCCTCTCGGCTTGGGTACTGTGACAATGGCCGGAACGACCATGGATGTCTATGGTGCCAATGTTCAGAACCCCTTCATGGGCAACACCTATTTCGTTAATAGAAACACCAACTGGACCTTCATTAACTATTTCATTTCTGGTGTTTTGCCTACGGGCACCTCTCTGAGCAGCGTTGCCACTGCTTATACTCTTAAGAGTGGTGCAACGATCTCTGGTGCCGGTGCTACCGAGGTTACTGCTACGAGTTATACATTCAACTTCACCATAGGCAAAACCCTCACCGTTGCAAACGGCACCGAGAGCCGCAATTATGATGCGGAGCTGGCTATCGCTGGCCAAAATATTATCGTTCAGGAAGACGAAGCCGGTAATCGCAACTATGATATCAACTTCAGCGAGGTTAAAGCTTCCGATTATTACGTTGACGGTGTTAAGACTCATGTTGATGAAATCGTGACCGCTTGGGAAGCCTATATTGCTCAGCCCCACACATTTGACGCAGGTACCAGTGTTATGGCTATTCTGCAGGCATTTGATACGTGGGCAACTCAGACCGAAAATCCTCTTACCGAAGATTACTATTTCACCGGTGCCTCTGATTTCGGCGGCGGAACCTATTTGTCTAAGCTGAATAACCTGAATTGGAACGATTGCGGCAATCTGGCTGGATATATGTATACCAACGATGCCAACGGTTACTACTGGACAGCCGCCGACAATCACTCTACGATTCCCTCGGTTGGTGCCGCTGACATGGTCTTCACCAGCTCTACGCGAATTGTATGGTTCTATACGGTGAACTATTGGAACTGGTTCTAATATCTACAGGGGCGCGTGTTAATATGCGCTAAATGACACAGAGGTGTGGGCGGGCGGAATCCGCCGCCCGCCCACACCTCAATCTTTCTAAATGGAAAGGGGACCCCCAACAATGAAAGCAATTCGGCGCATCCCGGTATTCTTACTGGCTTTGATGATGCTCCTTTCCTGTATCACGCCGGCACACGCGCTGGAGTCCCAGTATACCCTGTGGCCGGTTTTCAGTCCTATTTATGATGATTACTATATAGCGAGCCATGGCTTTGTCCACTTTGAGGGATGGGACAAAGGCGTGTTTTTCACCGCAATCAAAAACAGCTATGTACAGCTAACACTACCAGAAGGAACGAGTAACTTCAATTTAACGCCCTCGTACTATACCGGCACGGCGGGTGCGCCTGGCTGGGCAGATACAGGCATTCGCCTTGAAGATAGCGCACGACGGTATCGAATCGAGCCGGTGGTCAAGGGAGCAGCGGACTATTCTCAAACACAATTCTGGCGCTTCTATGATGCCAAGTCAGATCGAAGTTTCGTGTTGCCTGTGATCACCATGGTTGAAAACCCCTCCGAAACCGAGGAAACGGTTGATAAGCTTGAGGCATATACTGCCCGAGTGGACAAGTTGATTTCGACCATGAAGCAGTTCGACGAGATATTCGATGCCTTGGTAGACTCGCAAAACAGTGCGTCAGTGCAATATGGTGGTCGCCATCCCAGTGATGTCAACCTGGCCTGTATTGTGGCCAATATGATTCAGAAAGGGTTTGACATTAGGATCGCATGGTCCGATACGCATAGCTATTGGGTAGAGGGTGCTGGCTGGGCAACAGCTACTGCTGAAGACATTATTAAACATTGGACGACCTATAAAGTGTCAGATACGGGTGACAAGCCCGCCTGCAATCCTGGAGATAAGATATCACAGCAGAGGCTGAAGGAGTTGGATATGCTTCTGGATGTGATTGCCCCTTATTATCTGAATTATTTAGAGAATCACCGTATTGTAGAGCCTACAGTCACCTACTATGAAGTCGGCGGCTCACGGGGCTTGATTGACACCGCCAACAAAACCATAACACTTCGTTTGCCGAAAGATACCGACTGGGACAAGCTTCCCGCGCCTACGGTTGAGACAAATGATGAGTGCCAGTTTGTCCAAAATCTTGGCAGTCTGAAGGATGGTCAGGCTATTGCCACAGTGACACCGGGGGACCGCGCAACGGGAACCTATTACAACGGCAGCGACACCACCGGATACGGATTCAAAAAGAATCTGAGCCAAAGATGGACGATCAACGTCGAAGAGGGAACTCCTTACACAAAGGTACTTACCTTTGACATTGAGACAGGCGACGGCAAGGTTCGCTCTGCCCGCATCACGGATGGCGTGAACGGAAGCGACGGGACGATCAAGCTGAATCTGCCCGTCGGAACCACTTTAAACGCTCTGTCCCCTACGGTAGATTATGCCGGCGAGGGATTCTATTATACTGTTAACGGCCAGAGAAGTGACCAGACCGAAAAGATCGACTTTAGCCAGAAGATCGGGCTGGTCGTCTATAGCACGAAGTACGGGACAAAGGCCACATATGACGTTTCTGTCACAGCGGAAAAATCTGCGGAGAATGACATTCTCTCCTATAAGATCGGTGATGCGGTCGGTACGATTTCCGGTAATCGCGTGTCCATAGCGATTCCATACGCCACGGACCTTACCACGACAGAGCCGGATATAACGGTATCCGAATTTGCGGAAGTGACCCAGAAACCGGCAGAGCTTCAGCTTGGCGAAAATCACTATACTGTAACCGCTGAAGATAGAAGTACTCAGGACTATATCGTGACAATAACCCGAACTCCGGCAGCGACAGGGCGGCAGATCACATCCTTCCGCTATGGTGGATATGCAGCCACGATCAACGAAGGCACGGCTGAGATCACCATGACGCTGCCAAAGGGCATCTCTCCTGTTTTCGCGCCGACCATCGAAACTTCCGAGTTTGCCACGGTTTCTCCGGCCTCCGGTGAAGAGCAGGATTTCAGTTCGCCTGTCAAGTACAAGGTCACGGCACAAAACAAGACATCAAAAACCTACACTGTCAAAGTCACAATGTCTGACGAGGCTACTCCCAATGTGTACAAGGGAAAGCTTGAGCAGATACGCGACAACATTATTAACCGGTATAGAAGCGAGGCCAATGATGATTGGGAGTGGATGAATCTTGGGTTCTATGAAAACCGGAAAGAGAACTACAATACCAGCACTCACAGTTTCGACATTGCCTCAAAACTTGTGAAACTCAACACAACGACAAATGTGGCAATGACCGAGATTGACCGCACTATCATGATGCTGACCGCCCGTGGCTTTGACTGCTCGAAGCTCTCACAGTATAACAATGGAGAACCGTACATCGACAGCAAGGGCAACAAGATCGATGACCTTGCTGCAGTTCTCTACAATTATTCCGGGGATTATACCATTAACGGCCCTATTTTTGCCTTGCTGGCTTTGGATATGGGAAACTATAGCGTTCCAGACAACGCCCGATGGACACGAGAGGCTCTAATAGATGTCATTCTGAAATACGGCAATTATGACGAGTTCGGTATTGACATGGTGGGTGCCATCATGTATTCTCTGGCCCCCTATCAGGACGATGAGGCTTATGGCGCGCGGGTAAAGGAAAAGCTGGACAAATGTCTGGAGCTTATCCTGAGAAAGATGAATTCCGACTTCTCCTTCGGTGGGTGGGGTACGATCAATAGCGAGTCTGCCGCATGGGTCATGATGGGCCTTTGCAGCATGGGCATTGACTGGAATGCCGACCCCCGGTTCTCTGATGGTCAGGGTCACAGTGCGCTCCAGCACTGGATGGATAACTTCGCCAATGTCAACGAGGGGTATTTCCACCATACGACCAGTGTGCGGAATAACGCTCTGGCAACATACGAGGGCTGCTATGCTAGCCAGTGGTATCTCAAGTTTTTAGAAGGCGGCGGTCAAGGAAATCCCTGCTATTTCTATTACCACCGGTTTGACTTTGCCCGGCAGATGTCTACGGACGCTTCCATCACCGGCTTTGAGATCGAGGGCAAGATGGGTGTTATCACCGAGGGCAGCGAAGGCGGTGAGAACACCATCACTGTTACGGTGCCCAACGGTATGCCCTTGACGAACCTGACCCCAACCGTGACGATGGCGGAGGGAGCGACGCTTCTTGCTCCGAATCTTCCCACGACCTTCGTAGAGGGCGTCAAGCAGCCCTTTACCGTGATGGCTGAGGACGGGAAAACCACTAAGACCTATTACGTCACCGTGAACTATGGTGATGTGGGTGCTGCCGGTGCCGAGCTGGATGTCAACAGCATCAAGCTGCAAAACAGCGTGCTGAACGCAACGGACATTCTGGAAAAGAAAGTCACCAACGCATCCGATGGCGCAACGGAGATCCTACTTACGGTGAACGCCGGTGTGGATACCTCGAAGATGTATCTCAGCGCCGGCCTCTCTTACAAGGCGACCTCCAATCCGTCTTTGGACGGAAAGAAGGGGATGGACTTCTCTGACTGGAAGACCTTCACCGTGACCTCCGGCGATAAGACGGTACAGAATACCTACCGTATTAAGGTCGTATCCAAGGCGCAGGCGGAGATCACCAGCTTCCGTGTGCAGGCGGCCGGTGAATGGTACAATGGCGTCATTGACAATGCCAAGAACACCATCACCGTCACCGACGTGGACGATTCCACGCTGAGCAGTACCAAACTTGTCACGGATATTGAATTCACCGGAAGGACTTGTTCGCCGACCTCAGGTGTCGCGGTGGACTTTGCCAACGCTGCCACGTTCACGCTGGGCGGCGACAACGATCTGGCCAGCCGCACCTATACCGTTACCGTGCTGAATAAGAGCGGCCAGCCGATCTCCGCCACGGGCGGCGGTGGGAATGATACGCCCGCCACCAGCACCGCGAAAATCACAGGCTTCTCCGTTTTGGGTGTGGATGGTGTGATCGACCAAAGTGCCGGCATTATTACCGTCACACTGCCGGCGGGAACGAACGTCACGGCGGTAGCACCGGTCGTCACCGTTCCTGCGGGAGCTGTTGTCAGTCCGGTATCCGGTGAGGTCGTGAACCTTACCAGCCCGCTGACCTATACCGTAACGCTGGGCGCGGAAAGCAAAAGCTATACCGTCACCGTTATCTTTGAGCGAAGTATTTCCCAGCAGCTTTGGGGTGCGGTGGCAGAGAATAGCGACGTGGCTGACCATCAAACCAGCTACGGACACAAATTCAATTAAAACAGAAAGGAGAGAAGCCATGAAAATAACGAGATGGCAAAGAGCAGTATCCCTGCTCCTTTGCCTGCTCATGGCCATGAGCTTCTTTGCGATCACCGCACCTAATGCGTATGCAGCGGAACCGTCGTGGCCGCAGGTTACGAGCTTCGCAGTGACAGATGGCTACCTGTATGATAGCAGCAAGGTTGCCAATAGAAAGGTCGCCTGCAAAGTAAAGACCATAGAAATCGTAAACTACACGAAGGCTAAGGAAAGTGCCAGTACAGGCTACATGGGTCTGATAGGCGAGATCTGCATCAAGGTGGAAAAGCCGGTTTCCATCGTGGATGGCGTCCCGACAACGACATCGGCAGCGGCTCCGTCCTATCTGCGTATAGCAAAGGGCAGCTACACCATGACCGCGAGTAAGGAAGCGACCGTCGTTACAGACAGGAACCTGGCCACAGAAAAGAGCACTACAGATCCGAACACATACCGGAGCGCGAATGACGATAGTGTACGTGTAGCAATCAAGGATCCCAGTCAGAACAATAAGCTTTATTACTATGATCTGGTTGTAACGATCGACACGCAGAGCAGCGAGACCAACACCGCTCCCGCAATCAAGGAGAATGTGGTGAACCCCGCGACTGCTGACGCCACAGTGGGTACGGCGTGGACGCTGGATCTGACTACTATCTTTGAGGATGCGGACAACGATGCTTTGACCTACAAGGTGAAGGTGGGCGATGCCGAGGCTGTTGCCGCGGATGCCAATTACAGCTATACACCCACCGCAGCCGGCACGACCAAGCTGGTGTTTACCTCCAACGACGGTAAGGCCGACAGTCCTGAGTATACGGTGACGCTGAATGTCACGGCAGCGAGCGAAGAAACCTATACAATTACCGCCGCAGTCGATGGCGCGTATATAGTCAATACTGAAAATGTGACTCAGCCGATGGGAACAACGGAGATTACCGTAAATGGTACGTCTGCCAGTGAAGCAAAAGTAGGCGATCCCGTTATGGTCAAGGCCATTCCTCAGAAGTACAGTTACGTTAAGACCGACTTATACGATGCCAAGTTTGACCGTTGGGAAGTGGTGGCAGGGCCTACCGGTTTATTGTCTGACGCTGAATTGAAAAATGCGAAGCTGACGTTCAATATGCCGGCAGCGACTGTCTCACTTAGAGCTGTGTTTGTGGCAGTCGGATCACAAGTCACTTTGACCGCAAACGACTTTAATGCGGGCGATGTGTCGTTAATGATCGGTGACTGGGCAGTGGTTGCATCAACATACGATTCCACTTCTGGGAAACATATGAATGACTCTGTTACCCGGACAGTGATTGCTGGTGCAAAAGTTTCTGCGGTTATTACTACTGGCACAAAGAATGCTGGTTACAAACTGACCGACTGGGAAATCACTAACACAACAAAGAATGAGCAGGTGAACTTCGACTATGACGCAGGATATGGAGGTATCGAACGACCTTACTTCACTGTTGACGGAACCTCAAACTATACCATTAGTGCCATCTTTGCAGCGAAAGACTATGGTAATGTGAATGTCACGGTGAATGACGAGAGCATGGGTACTGCCACCGCTCAGATTGGCACAGAAGAAGCGGCAACAAGCCTTATCGGTGTAGTCGAAAGAACGAAAATCAAGCTGCAGGCGCAGCCAAAGACTGGATATGTTTTCCAAAGTTGGAGCGTGACTTATGGTTCCGATAACACTCAGGTTGAAATTGCGAACAGCACTGAAGCCCAAACAACCTTTGTTATGCCTGCGACCAATCATCAGCCCGTCAATGTGGTTGCCACTTTCGTGGAAGACCCCAACTATTTGAGTGAGGAATGTATTCTGGAATCGGTGCTACTGTTGGATCATAGCGGTAATACCTTTGAAGGCGATCAGGATGGCACGGCATTTACAGTTACCCTGCCGGCTGATGCGGACGTATCCAATCTGGCCAATATGGTTCTTAAGCTGACGTATTCCAAGAATGCCAAGGTCTTTAGAGATGGAGATACAGCGGCGTGGAATGCGAACGGACAAGCCTGCAATATGACGCTGGGCACAGTAACAAAGTTCGTCGTGCGTTCGCAGAAGGATCTTACGGAAGGCAACGAAGGTCCTACCCGGGAGTACACCATTACCATCAAGAAGGCCGCCGCACCCAACGCCCCCACCCTGTCCAACGGCTCCGCCACCCGCACCAGCAAGACCGGTGCAACCGTGAAGTTCACCTCCAACGAGGCAGGCAACTACTTCTACAAGGTGGTGAACCACGGTGCGGCAGTGCCCACAGTGGATGAAATCATGAAATCCACCACTAAGGGTACGGCCAGCGCGGGTGAGACGACCTTCACCCTCAGCAATCTGACTGAGGATGCACGCGACATCTACATCGTGGTCGTAAGCGCAGCCGGTGGCGAGAGCGCACCCCTGAAGGTGGAGATCCCCGCCTATGGCAGTGGCACCGATACGCCGGATACCGGCGCGTATAAGATCTCGATAAGCGCACCCAAGGGTGGTACGATCACCACTAACCGCACCAAGGCGGATAAGGGCGACGAGATCATCGTTACCGTAACGCCCGACAACGACTATCAGATGGTGTCTGGTTCTCTGACCTATACGCTGGAAACAGCGGGCGGCGAAACCAAAACCATCACCAACGGACGCTTTACCATGCCTGCGGGCGATGTGTCTATCACCTGCAAGTGGGAGACGGCCGCGACGACCTCCACGGGCATCACAGGCTTCTCCATCAACGGCGTGGCCGGTGCGGTGAACAATACCACCAATACCATCACCATCACCATGCCCCGCGGCACAGATGTGACGAAGCTGACCCCGGTTATCGCCACCAACGGCGTCAAGTCTCTGACGCCCGGTAACGGCGAGACGGTGAACTTCACCAATGCCGTGACCTACACCGCCGCCATGGAGGATGGCAGCAGCAAAACCTATACTGTCACGGTCTACGTGGACAAGGGGACGCTGGCCGATCAGTTCTGGGATAAGCTGACTGATTTTGCCACCCAAGTTCCCTGGTGGCAATATGCCGAAAAACAGCAGAGCACCAGCAAGTATCCCAAGTATTGGTAAATAGTTTTCTCTACGCAAGGGAGGCTGCCGGCGTTGCCGGCAGCCTCCTTCTTATTTTCCATCCTTCGCTGCTACGAACCAGCGGCCTTTTTCAAACCAGAGATAACTCTCCCTGCCCCGTATGCGGCAGGTATATCTCTCTCCCACGCCGCCTACACTTTGGCAGGCTGCGCGGCGCACGTCCAGTATCTTGTCGATATGATATCTGCGCATTTCGTCAAACTCGATCTCGATAGGACGCATCTTCCCGTTGGCGTCAAAATGCACCGTCACCGGCACATACTTCTTTTCAAGTTCCATGGATATTCCCCCTATCCTGCGAAGTAGCCTATCGGATGCACGGTATGGTCATCCTTGGGATTGATGCAGCCCAATGCCGGGTCAGACATGGTGATGGCGCGGCGCACACTCATATAGCCATATCGCTGCCGCAGCCTGTCCATGGTCACATCGATTTGTTCCCACGCGCTCCGACGCCTATCGTTATCAAAAAGCGACGTTTGTATACCAATAGTCGCATCTACCAGTTCGGCGCCGCGCACACCAATGCTGCGTACCGGCAGCGTCCACAGATAGCTGCGACGGAACAGGTCGAACGCCACTTCTGCGATCTCCGCACTGGAGCAGGTGGGAACTGCTAGTTTCTTTTGCCGGCAGTACCAATGCAGCTCCGTATCCCGGACAGCAACTTCGACCACCGTACACTTTGATGCCAGCTCCCGCATTCTGCAGGCGACGCTTTCCGCCAACAGATACAGCATGAGACGCACATCATCGTCGCTCACCAGATCGCGCGGCGTGGTGGCGCTGTTGCCTACCGATTTTATGGCACGGATATGATCACTGCGCTGCACAGGCGATACATCAAGCCCGTTGGCGAAAGTGTGCAGCACCAGCCCCATTTTCCCTAGCTTGTATTCCAAAAGCTTCGGCGACGCCTCGGCAAGCTGCCCGATGGTATAAATCCCAACACCGCGCAGCTTGCGTTCAGTGGCCGGACCAACATAGAGCAGATCGGATGCTGGCAGCGGATAGACGAGTTCCTTATAGTTATCCCGCTCGATACGGGTGATGGCGTCCGGCTTTTTATAGTCACTACCCAGCTTCGCCGTGATCTTATTGTCGGAAACGCCGATGCTGGCGGTGATCCCCAACTCAAACTTGATCCGTTCGCTGATTTCTTCAGCAATACTCACGGCCGAACCGAACAAACCGACGCTGCCGGTCACATCCAACCAGCTTTCATCAAGGCCAAACGGTTCGATTTGGTCGGTGTATTTCTCGTAAATCTCGCGAGCCATCTTACTGAATCGGATATACTCCCCCATATCGGCAGGCAGCACCACCAGATCGGGGCAAAGCTGCTTCGCCTGCCAGATGGCCATGCCGGTTTTGACGCCACGTGGCTTTGCTACATAGTTGGCAGTAAGGACGATTCCGTGACGGGCTTCTGGATCACCGCAGACTGCCACCGGCTTTTGACGCAGTTCAGGGCGCCGCTGACATTCCACAGATGCATAAAATGCGTTCATGTCTACGTGTAGAATATTCCGTCCCATCTATCCGTCCTCCTCCCAGTTTTCTTAACCACCATAATAGAACATAAGTTCTATATACGCAAGAGGTAAATACTGTCGGCACAGCTCATGACTGTCATTTTGACGACACAAAATATAGGAGGCATGTCTGTACAGTTCTTACAGCGGTTGTGTGGTGATGGACATGTACTCAGAGATAATGTCAGGTCTGCAAGGAAAAATTCTATGCTTTATACAAAAGCCTTACCCCCAAACGGCACCGTTTAAAAATCTTCAATTCTTATCAAATTGTGGAGAACCTATCGGCGATTCCGGCTCCCGCATTGTATCCGGCACGATTCTACGAGAGAAACGCCTCGCATCTGCGGCAGTCATTATCCGGAAGCAACGACGCCCTTTGACGCGCTTTTTAGTTGCAGAAACAACAAAAAGCGGTCGGAAATTGTGCAAAAAAACATTGCCTGTCACCAGAAACTTTGGTACTATGAGAATGAAAAAGTGTCGATTGTTGGTACGTGTCCCGCCGAGAGGAGATATCCTATGAACGTGACCGTTGCGGATTGCCTGAAACTTCCCACGCTGCGTGAAGCACAGTTGATTGCCGGAGCAAAAGGAACAGATCGCGCGGTATCCTCTGTCAGTGTACTGGAGTGGCCGGAAACAAATCTATTATCTGACGAGCTGATTGTCGGAAACGAGTTGGTCATATCTGCTCTCGTGACCATTAAAGATGATGTTAGCCGACAGTGCAGTGTTTTGCGGCATTTGCGCAGCATGGGCGCGGCAGGACTTGTTCTGTTTTACGTTGGGGTCTTTATTCCTCAGATCGACGACGCACTGATTGCCGTTGCGGATGAGATCAACCTCCCGCTGATTGCCATGCCCTTTGGCCGCATGGACTTTCGATACTCGGATATGATCACGGATATAGTCGAGTATATCCACAAGCGGCGAATGCAGGGCAATTATTATACCGCCGAGGTGATGAACAGCATTGCGCTTTTGGAGCCGCAGCAGCGGAACATCAATACCGTCTTGCGTCTGCTGTCCGACCGCATGCGCTGCACCTTGCTGCTGACAGATCGATATTTGGAGCGAAGAGGGGCAGCGGCGTGGCCCGTTTCCAATCAGTGGAACTATCATTCGTTGCTGCAGATGGTTCAAAGGCAGAAGCCGCCGCCGAAAGGTCAGCAGCGGATGGAATTGGATGGGCACAGCTTTAGATTATGGGACATACCCGTTCCGTCAAAGACCCATCGAGGGATGCACCTGCTGGTGCTGGACGAGTTTGACCAAATGGATCCTGAAAGGCTGCAGCAAGCAGTAGATGTTGTTGCGTTATTCTTGAACATCTGGGACAAAGGCACTTATTATGACGGTACAGATGCGCTGGTAGAAGCGGTCCTGACAGACGATCCCGCCAAAATGCGTAGACTCGCACAGCAAATGGGCATTTCCATAAGTGCCGTTAACACCATGTGGGTTTTGCAGCTTTCGGATCTGAGGACAGGGCAGGAGCTGACCGCCAGCCAAAAGCTGGACGTTGTCCTGAAGCTGAAGGTGTACCTGCAGGAGCACCATAAAATCGTCATCGTTGATAGCTACGGCACTTATATTGTCGCCTTGACCGACGGGATGCTGCTTGAGGAAAATACGCGGGAGATGGGTGAGGCTTTTGTCTCCCTGCTTGAAAAAGAGGGATATGCTGCACGCGGCTGTGTCTTCGACGATCTTGAGAACACCTCGCAGGCCCGCGATGCATATAACCGGATGATACGCTGCTTTGCAGAGCTCTGCGCTGTATATCCGCGGCGCAAGATCTATTCAGACAGTGATGTGCGCTATGTGCAATCATGTATCGACTCCGTGAAGCAGGGGGAAGATGCGGTAGCAGACTGTCTGCTGCCCATCAGGAAGCTGAAGGATACTGCGGACGGTGATATCCTGATTGAAACGCTATGCACTTATCTTCTTGATGCGGAATCCAACACGCAGAGCACAGGCACCTTGCTATATCTTCATAAAAATACCGTGCATTACCGACTCAATAAGATCCGGAGCGTTTTGAAATGTGATCTGGTACAGATGCCCGCAACGCTGGCGGTATATAAAGCTGCGGTGGTCTACCGTATTTTGAAAGGGATTTAGGAGATACTTACAACTCAACAAAGCAAGATGCACAAAGAGGGGCTGCCAAAACAGTCCCTCTTTGTTTCTGCGACCAATGAAACGATGAAATCCTTAGTTGGCTATCCGATGACCTATACACCGAGACTCTGTATACTTTTAAGCAGAGATGGCGGGAACGCCACAAAAATTAAGAATATGGAGGAACTCGAAATGTCTACTGTTTTGTCACGTCAGGATATTATCAACATCATCTATGGTGCCACCGTCCTGGGTGCCGGCGGTGGTGGTTCTGCCAGCTCCGGTTTGGAGATGCTGGAGAACTACATCAAGGAACATGGTGATCCGAAGCTCCGCATGATCTCCACTGGTGAGATGAATGTCAACGCCTATGCCGCTGTGACCGCAGGCATGGGTTCTCCCGTTGCACTGAAGGACAAGGACTTTACGCCCTACGCCGTCAACGCCTACAACGCTCTGGTGGATATGGCTGCGAACATGGGTCGCACCCTGAGCTATACGATTCCCGTTGAGATCGGCGGCTTCAACACCTTCGTTCCCATGCTGATTGCCATGATGAACGATATCCCCGTCATTGATGCAGACGGTGCTGCCCGCGCTGTCCCCGCTCTGGACACGCTGCTGCTGCACGTCAACGGCCTGGATACCTCTCCTTTGGCTATGGCCGACCACAAGAATAACCGCCTGACCATTGAGCTGGCCGATCCCCGCGATGCACACGAGGCCGAGGTCATCGGCAGAAACATCTGCGTGGCCTTTGATATGATGGCCGGTCTGTCCGGCTGGATGGTCAATCAGGCGCAGATCGAGGCCGCTATCGGCAATGGCACCATTACCCGTGCCAAGATCGTCGGCGAAGTGATGGCCACGTATAAGACCGAGAACACCACCGAGAATTTCTATGCGTATCTCGCCAAGCATTCCAGCCTGAAGTGCCAGGCCGTTTGCCGCGGTAAGATCACCAAGGTGGAAACGAAGACGGCCGGCGGCTTCGATTATGGCACCGCCACTGTCGCGGGCGAAGACGGCTCCACCTATATGGTTCTGTTCCAGAACGAGAATCTGGTCATCTACAAGGATGGCATCGTGGTCATGACCGCCCCCGACATCATCTCCTTCTACGAGATCAATGATGGTATGCCTCTGACCAATGCTGATACCAAGGAGGGTCAGTATGTGGACATCGGCATTATCGAGGTGGATGAACGCTGGTGGAAGAACGGCGAGGCCGCCATCAACGATGTGTGGGCTCCCTACTTCAAGAACGTGGAGTACACCGGCAGAATCGTTCGTTATCCCGCCAAGTAAGCGCATTCCTGCAGAACCCGACAACAGCGAGCTTCCTTACATCGACGAAAAGCCGGGGACGGGGCACAGTTCCCGTTCCCGGCTTTCCGTCTAAATGAGAGCATTCCCCGTCCCTACATTTTAGAGAGAGGAGAATAACAACATGGAAGAAAACAAGACGACTGTAACAGAAACCAAGCAGGAGGATAAGGGCTTATCCCAGATCCAACCCAACGAAAAACGCTCCTGGTGGAGTATCGCTTTCATTTGGGTGGGTACCATGATCTGTATCCCCATGCTGATGGTCGGCGGCATCTTCGGAGGTGTGCTGACCATGGGTTCCATCTTTTGGGCCACCCTCATCGGGTTTGCCATCTGCTGCACCATGATGATCCTGGGCGGCATTGTCGGCTCTGACACCGGTCTGAACGCCACCATGTGTTCCACCAGAGCTTTCGGTATGACAGGCGCCAACTTCACAATGGCGCTGGTTATCTTTATCTGTGAGGCAGGTTGGTTCGCCGTGCAGACCGCCACCTGCGCCGTGGCCTTCAACACACTGTTGTTCCATTTGGGCGTAGAATTCCCCTTCTGGCTCAGTTGTGTTATCTGGGGCGTTGTCATGTTCATCACCGCCGTTTACGGCGTGAAGTGGATGGCGGTCTTGAATTATATCGCCGTTCCCCTTCTTGTGCTGCTGTGCGCCTATGGCGGTATCCATTCCATCAACACCGCCGGTTGGGGCAACATCGCCTCTGCCGTTTCGGAGAACCTGATGCCCCTGCCCGCCGCTATCTCTACCGTCATCGGTCTATTTGCATTGGGTGCCACCTGTAACGCGGACTATACCCGCTACTGTAAGACCCGCGGCGATGTGGTGAAGGCCACCTTGATTGGCGTTATGCCTGCAGCTCTTCTGATGATCATGGTGGGCGCCATCATGTCCATCGGCACAGGCAACTATGACGTGGCCGCCATGTTCGCAGGCTTGGGTCTGCCCATCGTTGCCATGCTGGTGCTGATCCTCGCCACTTGGACCACCAATACCGGCAACGCCTATATGTCCGGTCTGGCCGCCTGCAAGATGTTCTCCATCAAGGACAGCAAGCGTCCTCTGGTCACCATGATCTGCGGTATGCTGGGCGTCCTCATGGCCATTGCAGGTCTGGCGGATTTTCTGAACACCTATATCAGCATTCTGGGTGCGGTGGTGCCTCCCATCATGGGCGTCGTTATCTGCGACTACTGGGTCATCTGCAAGGCCAAGACGGAGAACTGGTCTCCTGTGCGCGGCATCAACTGGATCGGCATCATCGCGTGGGTCATCGGCGGCGGCTTCGCACTGCTGGAGACGCTGGGCGTGGTGACGGTGTTCTCCTCCGCACTGGACGGCGTGATCATCGCCTTTGTGGCCTACTGGATCCTCTATTCCCTGCTGAAGAATACCAAGCTGGCCGGCTCCGGCGATATGACTATCGAAGAAGCCTGCTCTGTCGCACAGTAAGGAGTGTTTGCTATGAGTAAAGACAAAGCGTTAGATATTGTATTGTCCGAATTTCTGGAGCTGGCAAAGGTGCCCCGCCCTTCCCATCACGAGGAGCGTGTCAGCGAGTACCTGTTCCAGTGGGCCAAAAACCATGGTCTGGCCGTGGAAAAGGACAACATGAATGAGATCATCATTGACAAGCCCGCCTCCCCCGGCTGCGAGAATGTACCCCGTGTGATCTTTCAGGCACACATGGATATGGTCTGCGTATGCGAAGAGGGCGTCACCTATGATCCTATGAACGATCCCATCAAGGTCATCAACGATGGTGTGACCCTGACTGCAGACGGCACCAGCCTGGGTGCCGATGACGGTATCGGCGTGGCGATGTGCCTGTACCTGCTGCAGGACGACACCCTGCGTCACGGTCCCATCCGCGCCATCTTCACCACCAACGAGGAAGACGGCATGGACTCCATCGCCATTGACCCCAAGTATCTTGACGGCGGCTATCTGGTCAATTTGGATTGGGAAACGCTGGGCTCACTGTGCAATTCCTGTGCCGGCGGCGACTTCTTTAACTACAGCCACAAGGCCGAGTGGGAAAAGCCTATTGTGGGCTGCAAGACACTGACCATTTCCCTCAGTGGTCTGCTGGGCGGTCACTCCGGCGTGGGGATCAACAAGGGTCACGCCAATGCGCTGGTCAGCATCGCTACGCTGCTGGCTATGCTGCGGCAGGGCGGCGTCAGCTACCGCGTGGCCTCCTTCAGCGGCGGTCAGGCGAAGAACGCCATCCCCGCATTTGGCACCGCCACCATTGTTCTGTCTGCCACCGAGGAGGACAGGGCCAAGGCTATCATTGAGACCTTCCGCGCAGAGTTCGTGGAGGCTTTTGGCAACATCGAATCGGATATGGTGTTCACCACCACCTTCGGTGATACCGCGCCCGACCGCGTACTGACAGGGGAGGTTGGTTATGGTATGGTAGGGCTGATGACCACGGTTCCCAATAACGTACATACCATGAGTCCGTTCATTGACGGGCTGGTGGAGAGCTCCGCCAACTTGGGTGTGGTGTCCGTGGACGAGGATATGGTGCGCTTCACGGTGTTTGCCCGCAGCAGCGTTGCCTATCAGGCCACTCAGATCGGTGTGATCTGCAGCGCACTGGCCAATAGCTTCGGTTTTACCTTCGACAGCGAGGGTCATGTTCCCGGCTGGGCGGTCAATCCCAACAGCAAGCTGACCCATATCGCTTGCGAGGCCTACAAGCATCTGACCGGCACGGATATGATCGTGGAGCCGGTACACGCCGGCGTGGAGTGCGGCGCCTTTGCGGAGAAGAACCCTCATCTGGATATGATCTCCATTGGGCCGACGCTGGTGGATGTGCATACGCCCAACGAGGTCTGCAAGATCGAGGACGTCAAGATCACCACCGAGCTGCTGATCGAAATCCTGGAGCGTATCGCCAAATAAAAAGACTTCATCTTACTTCCAATTTAGGCTACTTTCGACCATTGTCTCCTTACAGGTCAGGAGCCGGACTGCGTGATACGCGCAGTCCGGCTCCTGGCAATTCATGTATGCCGAAGTATGCTCTATATGACCACCTGCCGCTTTCACGGCTTCTGTATCGCGGCCAATGAGTCCATGAGCGAATGGAAACCATCTTCTCCCAGCATGGCCGTGGCATCGAACGGGATGTCTTCAGCGGCCGCAATAGCCGGATCGCCGCCGGGCATATCCTCGCCCACTGCGGGCGTGCCCTTGCTCAAAAACACCTTGTCGTGGTTAACCTATTCTGCGCTGATTGGAATCGGAACTCTGAACGGTTTCCGAAACAGGCTCGCTCTCCTGACGGGAACGCCACTCGATGTTCTTTTCGAGGATGTCTCCGGATACTGCATCGACCTTGTAGGAATACGCACACTTGTCCGTGTAGAACTCCAGAATATAGCAGGGTTTGCCAGAATTGCGGCTCAGCTCCTCTCTGGTGAACACGATCTTTTGGGTAGCTTCATCAAGTCCAGCGTCCTCTAATGCGATCTGCTTTGCCTTTTCCAAGCCGATAAACTCCGGAGCAAGGGGAATGATCTTATCGCAGGTCTTATCCATGATCACGCCCAGAACGGCGTCAATTTTGTAAGTCCAGCGAGCTGAGTCACTTTCAAAGACGAAGTAATAGTAGGGTGACTTGATGCCGCCGGCAACCAGCTCCTCTGTCGTGAAGACCACCTTCACATTGGCCCCGGCATCGTCCAGTGCGATTTTCTTCGCGTCCGCCAGAAGAATGAAGTGGTAAGCCTCCATGATGCTGCCGTTCTTGGCGTCCACCTTGTAAGAATACTGCTTCTTCGCGGTGTAGAACTCCAGGATGTAGCAGGGCTTGCCCTGATTGCGGCTCAACTCCTCTCGGGTGAACACGATCTTTTGTGTAGCTTCATTAAGTCCGGCATCCTTCAAGGCGATCTCCTTCGCCTCCTCCAAAGAGATGAAGTCCGTTGTCACGATTTCTTTCTGTTGCTTCTCCAACACAGTGCCCAGCACCGCATCAATGCGGTATGTCCACTGTGTTTTTGCATCGGCAAAGACGAGCTGGTAGTAAGGCGTTTTGATGCCGCCGCTCACAAGGGTTTCCTCGGTAAAGCTGACTTTATCCTCGCATCCGGCATCATCCAGGGCGATTTTTTTCGCTTCGGAAAGCGTGATAAATTTCCCGGCGTAAATAATGCTGCCGCTCTTTGCGTCGATTTGGTAGAAATATTGATTCGTCCCGGTGTAGAACTCCAGCAGGTAGCAGGGCTTGTCCTGATTGCGGCTCAGCTCCTCTCGGGTGAACACGATCTTTTGCGCCAGCTCATCAAGCTTCGCGTCCTTCAGTGCAATCTTCTTTGCTTCCTCCAAGGAGATGAACTTCGATACGCAGACAGAAGAAATGCCGGAGACCTCTTGGAATTTAAGAAGCTCGTCCAACGACATGCGGGCAACCTCGTCCGTGGGCAGCCCAGTTTTGTTTGCTGCGGTGAGGATCCAGTCGGCGCGGCCAAGGGAGACATGGAATTCCTCGGCGATCTTTGCTGCTTCGGCGTTTTCCGTCAGTTCGGAGTGGAAAACCAGCGTGCCGACGGCATCGGTCTGCTCCAGGGCCTGCTGGATCTCCGCGGAGAGCGATGCCTTTAGCTCGGCGTTCGCATCAAGACGGGAATCAAAAGAGATCAGAACCGTCGCTTCGCCGTTTTCCATATATCCGCAGGCCTCGTAGGCGGCGACCGTGCGCGTTAGAGCGGTCTCGACACTCTGCTTTCCCAGCGTAACATCGCTGAGCGCATTTTCCGCATCGCTGTTCAGGCTGCGGATGCTCTTGACGGCGCCGCTCTTGGCAATCGTATATTCCACGCTGGGGTTGACATCCATTGTGAAGGCGCCTGCTGTCGCATTGCTTCGGATGGCATGTGTGGCGATGCCAGTACAGAGAACCAGTGCAAGGCAGGCAGCCATTGTTCCAAGCTTGGCCCAACCGGGCTTTCTTTTGGTATTTGCTTCGCTTTCCGCGTCAGCGATAAGCTCGTCATTGATCTTTCCGATCGAACGAAGAAGAACTTCGGTTTTCATAGCATAATTCCCTCCTTTTCAAGAAATTGTCTTAGTTCGTTTCTCATACGGAAAAGCAAAGACGTCACCTTGCTCTCGCTCATTCCGTATGCGTCCGCAATATCCCGTATTGCATAGAGATGATAGTATCTGCGGACAAAAATGTTACGGTTCAGCTTGGGCTTTGCATACAGGAAGCGGTCAATGGCGGCAGCCAACTCATTTTCTTCGATGGTCTGCTCCACAGTCGTTTCCGAAGGAACGCAGGCTTCCAACTCAGACAGCGCGAGGACTACTTGTCCGTGTCCGCGTTTTTCGGCAGTATACCGCTTATAACGGTTCAGAGCGAGGTTGCGCGTGATTTTCCCTAAGTAGATCGACAAACGGCTCGGACGCTGCGGCGGGATCGAATTCCATGCGCCGAGATATGTGTCGTTGGCACATTCCTCCGCATCCTCTTTGTTACGCAGTATGTTATATGCAATCGTATGGCAGTAGTTCCCGTACTTTTCTGTGGTGGCGGTAATCGCGCTCTCGTTACGCGCCCAGTACAATTCTATGATCTCATGGTCTTTCATTGCGCCCTCCCTTCTTTCTGCGTAAAGGCCTTTCACTTATATAGACAACAAAAATAACCATTCATTGCGTGGACAGGAAAACTTTTCTTCAAATTTATCATATCATGCGGGAGCGGCAATTTCTACCGGTCTGAAAGTGCTGGCTTACTTTCGACCATTGTCTCCTTGCAAGTCAGGAGCCAGGCTGCGTAATACGCGCAGTCTGGCTCCTGGCAATTTATGTATGCCGAAGTATGCTCCATATGATCACCTGTCGATTTCATGGCTTCTGTATTGCAGCCAATGAGTCCATGAGCGAATGGAAACCATCTTCTCCCAGCATGGCCGCGGCATCGAACGGGATGCCTTCAGCGGCCGTAATAGCCGGATCACCGCAGGGCATATCCTCGCCCGCTGCGGGTACGGGTTCCGGGTGCATATTGGACAGTATCTCACGAACCAGTTGCTCCACTGTTTGCCGGTCTATCCTTGGCGCAGCCGCGGCCTCCGGTGTTTCCGGGCAATTCATATAGTGGGTCACGGCGTTGACCAGGAACTGTGCCTTGCGCCGACCCTGCTCGTTCAAGATCGCGGCTACCTGCTGGTGGCTTGGGTCACCGGCATTGAATTGGACGGTAAATCTGAAGGAATCCTTCTTTTCGCCCATATGGATCACCTACTCGTCTTCGTAGCCGCATACAAGAGACCGTACCCGGCAGCGTTGGCGCCAATCTCCTCCACAAAGATGGCTGTACCAACCTTACCGGACTTTTCGATCTGTTTCCGAAGCAGCAGAGAGCCGCCGCCTACAAAAATAACCTTGCCGGTACGCAGCTCGATCTTCCGCTCCCGCAGAGTACGGAAAAGGTCCGCCACGAAGGACTCCGCGCCGCGCTCTACCAGTGTTTGGATCTCACTGCCGTACTCTGTACTGCAACCTGTGAGAATGGAGTCAATGTCCGTTTCCTCCAGCAGCAGATCATGGTCGGCACGAATCTTGGACAGCAATCGGTTATAGAGCGTAATGACGCCGTTTTCCAGCGAATCGCAGGAAGCCCAGTCTGCTGCGCCATAGCGCAGGGAGAGGTAATCGGCAGTAAAACCGCCTATGTCGATCACAGTGGCCTTGGCAACCGTGCCGAGCTGGAGCCGCTTGAACACCGGAGCCGTGGCTGCCAGCGCCTGCGGGAAGCAGACCGCCTCCGTGATGCAGATGGAGTATTTCCTCCCATTGAATTCAAACCCGATCACACCGCGGTTCAGGAAATACTGGGCAAAGCGTTTATACTGCGTTCCATAATGCGCAGGCGGCAGCCCAACGGCAAGCTGAATGTTCATCAGCCGGTCCGGGACATACTGGCCCGCCGTGTTGATCTCGTAAGCGATGGCGAACAACGTCAGGATAAAAAATCGGTCGTCCTCTGTTTTATCCCGGGTATAGGGGATACGCTGGTCGGAGAGCGTGTAGTATTTTCCCCGATAAAATAGAATGTTGTCACCGAAAGGGGGACGGGTATCGCTCTCTACCAGTCCGGATGTAAATACCCCACTGGCTGTTTTAATTTGTTTATTTCCGTGGTCTACACAGACTAACATAAGATCAGCTCCTTCTCTTTTGTGCTTATACTGTGTTTATACGACTTTAATACGCATTACTGCAACAGATAGGAAAAAAACAGACGTGGAAATCTCCACGTCTGTTTTATACATATTTGTCAGGACTTCTTTAATTCCCTCAAAGAATTTTGGGGCGTTTTGAAGATATTGAACCGGCTGGTCGATCAGCTATCTTTCTCCATCGTCAATCAAAAGAAGATCGTCCCGTGTTGCGGCATGATTGCGTAGCTCATCCGAGAAGCCGGAGATGCTGAACAGGACGTACCACACTTTTCGCCGATCCCGCTCCCATGCGACATCGCAGGCCTTAGCTTCCAACGCATGAAGGACATTAAGACCAACTGGCTCTTTCCAGTACTTGCACTCTCCCAGAATCAGGTTCTTGCCCTCCGGATCAAGAGCTGCAATGTCGATCTCATTCTTGGCATCCCAATACCCACCCAGTTGGGAGAACTGGAACGGCCATGCGTTATTGACATTCAATTCCCACATCCGCTCCTGGCAGATGTCCTCATATACGAAGCCAATGTGGCTGGTAGTGAGTCCCCTGCGGATCTTATCCATCACGATACCGCTATGCCCGCTTTCGATAAAGCTCATATTGGGATAGATAAATGCGAACCAAAATCGCAGATAGTTATCCTTGATCTTGTAAAGGCCGCGCTTGCTCTTCTCGGGATTTTCCTCTGTGACAGGCACCCTTCGTTCCAGAATATCCAGATCCATCAAGGTCTTCAGGTACTTGGTCAGGTTCGTTGACTTGACCTCCAACACAGCGGCAATCGCGGAAAGCTTGTGGTTTCCAGCCGCAATCGCCTTGATAATGGAAAAGTAACTGCCAACCTCACTGACCTCCTGCTGCAGCAAAAAATGCGGTTCATCATAGAGATAGCCAGAGCGGTTCAGTACGCATTTCTGGATAGCACGATAGATATCGCTACTCTCCGAAAATAACTCGATATACTTGGGGACACCGCCTGTAACAGAGTATAGCTCAATGAGTTCTCTGCGGGTTTTGCCAGGGAAAAACTCATGGTAATAGGCGAACGGGATCTGCTTGAGCCGGATCTGCGCGGTTCGCCTTCCGTATAAAGGGCTGCCGTAGGCCAGTGTCTGAGACTCCATCATGGAGATCAGGGAGCCGCAAAGAATGACCATAACAGACTGGTTCTTTAATATCTCTTCCCATATCCGCTGGAAAATGGAAGGGAACGCAGGCTCCGCTTTGCCCAGATACTGAAATTCATCCAGTACGATAACGGGCTTGCTGTCATGCTTGGCATCCATGATTGATTTGAATATCACGTCCCAGCTTTTGACATCTGCATTACGCAGAAGATCGCTATCAATAAATTCTGCTGCCTTCTCCTTGAATGCCGCTCGGTTTTGTGCTTCGGACTCTTCACTCGCAAGGAAAAACAGGGCGTTTTTATCCCGAATAAACTCGGATATCAGCGTAGTCTTTCCCACTCGCCGGCGTCCATACAGTACGACAAGTGCGCTGCCATTCCGCTCATACTCACTTTGCAGCGTCTCCATCTCCTGCTGTCGATCAACAAATACATGCATGCGATCACCACCTTTACAATTATTATACTCCAAATTATAATAATTTCAATCATAATTTCATTCCGCTTCTATAATTCTTTGTGGCAATGTAAGGGACAGCTTTTCAATAGATGCGGTAAAGTGTTTCTCAGAGTATTCATCTCGATGCCACGCCTCATAAAAATCTGTGCAGTAGTCCTCCTCCAGAGCATCCCTATCTGCCCAATCCTTTATACAGCCTTCTGCCTGTTCTTCGCGGATGCCCTTCAGCATAGCAAAACGCGCCATATCATAGTCGGCGTACAGCTCTGTAATGCAGCCCGAATCCCAGCTTGTGGTAAACTGCATTGTAAGGAGATAGACCTTGCATGTCTTGCACACTGAGGGATCAGGCGAGATCACCCGAACCATCTCCGGTGCCATGATAACCATATCCAGCGTGATCTCATCGAGCTTCTTAGGCGATTGATATAGATCTGTGAAGCGTCGCTCCAGCTCCCGGATCTCCTCTTGAAACAGAGGCGGTTCAAAACAGCAATAGATGTCAGGCGTATCATTTTCTGTCTCTCGGTCAGCTCCGTCACGGATCTCCGTGATGGTGCCATAAAGTCCACGATATTCACTTGCCTCTGTTGCCATGACAGCGGCACCGACAGTGTAGGTCATGCCGTTGTATGTATAGCGCATACCCTCTTGGTTGATGATCATTTTATGTCCTCCTGATTATATTCCTCCCAGCCTTCCATGCAGTTGGTGCGTGCGCGATCAGCATCGAAGCACTGACAGCGCGTATAGCCTTCTTCCGTTTTGAAGAAAAAGCACGGGGCAAGCCCATCGTCTATCTCTACTATGGACTTGGCTTTGACCTCTATGCCTAACAGCTCCGTATCCTTCTGTGTGAGCAGCTTTAGCCAAAACTCCCGCGGGGAGAGCGTGGAAGTTCCCTCATATGCCATTGCATAGCGGCTTGCCGTGGGCAGCGGTGTGAATGCAAAGCCCTGATGCAGCACGTTGTCCAACATATACGTTTCCGGGCTGCGGTAATAGTAGATCCGCAGCGTGTTCGGCACTTTCCGCTTCGGGCACCATTCCGGTGCCCGTCTGTTCAGAGCTCGGCTTTTAAGATGCCTGGCTCTCTTCGGCAGGGTGCAATAGCTTTCGCCAAAGTGCATCATGAGTCCCTTTGACTTCTGGGGCGCGGGGATCGCATGGTAATACCGTTCCGGGCAATTCCGACAGGTATACTCCTGCGGGGCAGATTCTCTTTTCATGTTTATACTCCTTATTGACTTATATTTGAGGCCCCGGAAATCATCCGGGGCCTCTGACTTATGGGCGCAGTGTAAAGCGGTTTTCGCCCGTAAATGCACTTTGCAGGCGTCTTACTTCCGCCTCCAGTGCCGCTATGATCTGTTCTACCTGTTCCGGCGTGTAATCGTAACACACGCGGCTTGCACAATTAGAAAGCGAATGGATAGCGTCTACGGCTCGTTGTGTGCGCTGCTCAGCCACACGCACGAACCGTTCCGCCTTGGTTTCTCTTTGCCTCAATGCTCGATACCTCCTTTACGCAATTTCCTGTTCGCCCCAGCGAATGCTGAAACGGCCGTCTTCATCTATGTCGCGGTATAACAGCAGCGATGTGAGATCGTAGTCCACTCCAAATCGTTCGTAAATATCATCCATATCTGCTTCGTCGCCCTTCATGAAGAGATTGAGCTTCTCTTTTGCCAATATCATCTGCATCAGGTTGGACTCAATGCTCTGTGCATAGGTCAGGAAATAGATGTCCTTCCAGTCAACGGAATTAAAGCGGATGAAGCGCATGTAAAACTGGCTCATGCGGGAGTTGTTATAGTGCAGCTCCGGGATGATGACTTTGTTGACGAACTCGAAGTTGACTGAACTGGGCAAGCTCTGCTGCGTACACAGCAGGATGCCGTTTCCGCTCTCGCGGAGTGTTTGCCGTAATGCCCTGCGTTTCGCAAAGGTAGTCGTCGCGCCGGTCACAATGAAAAGCGGCCGGTTGGGAAACGCTTCCCGCAGGGCTGCCGCATAGGCGTCCAGCACCACGGTATGGCGGACGCCTATGGCCACGATCTCTTCTGCCCAGCTGCGGGTAAGCTGGATCGTTCTCCGCAGCTTCCCGGGAAGCTCGCCGCTATACTCCGAAACCGTATTGGGCGCGGCACTGATCCGCAGCAAAAGCGTAATCTGCTGGATGATCCGCAGCATGGCGTCTTTCCTCGCGTTATTCGTTGAGGTGAAATATTTCTGGCGCATGGTATGGAACTCCTTGACCGCCTGTACCCATACGGCCTTCTCCTCCGCTGAAAACGGAATGGGCTCCTGATGGATACGTTTGATGTCCTTCCCGGTGACCTCCTCAAAGGTACGGGTGATTACTGTCTTGGCGAGGATATCACGCAGAATATCTGCATTGTAGATGTCCTGTGTGCGCTGCCCGACACCAAATACGGTGATTTTCTCCGGCAGATGTGAATTGGCAAACAGCGTGTACCCACGACGATAGGCCGGGATCGGTTGACCGTACCACGGGTT
>ERZ507028.77-NODE-77-length-36238-cov-5.314208_pt1 | contig 36238 bp, 20 predicted proteins | sample MGYA00512875_ERZ507028 | MGnify/ENA metagenome assembly ERZ507028 | reverse complement strand
GGATAATAATTGAGTTAGACACGTGATACTGAATTGTGATGTATTTTACAGATGGTTTTTTCGTGTGTGTGTTTTCCATTTGTAGGATGCTCTATGGGTAACATAAAGCAATAGATTTCACAGGAGGCAAAATGATGAGCGATTATAATTACAAGGACGTGTATGAGCAGTGGGTGAACAATCCTTTGTTTGGTCAGGAAACCAAGGATGAGCTCTTAGCGATCAAGGACGACGAGAAAGAGATAGAAGAAAGATTCTATTGTGATCTTGTATTTGGAACAGCCGGACTTCGAGGCATCATCGGAGCTGGTACTAACAGAATGAACATATATGTAGTGCGCAAGGCTACACAGGGACTTGCAAACTACATCATCAAGGCGGGCAAGCAGGACAAAGGTGTGGCAATAGCTTATGATTCAAGAAGAATGTCACCTGAGTTCTCTATGGAGGCAGCTCTCTGCCTGGCAGCAAATGGCATAAAGGCTTACAGATTCGAGTCACTTAGACCGACACCTGAGCTCTCATTTGCAGTGAGATATCTGGACTGTGTAGCTGGTATCAATGTAACAGCATCACACAACCCGCCAGAGTACAATGGATATAAGGTATACTGGGAGGATGGCGCACAGATCACACCACCTCATGACCAGGGAATCATGGCCGAGGTAAAGGCCATCACAGATTTCGCAGATACAAAGACCATGGACATGGTAGAGGCAAAGAAGAAGGGGCTTCTTGTAACTATCGGTTCAGAGGTTGATGACGCATACATGGGCGAGCTCAAGAAGCTCATCCTCAATCAGGATGCAATTGACAAGTATGGCAAGGATCTCAAGATAGTGTACACACCACTTCACGGAACAGGCAACATCCCTGTAAGAAGGATTCTTAAGGAGATCGGTTTCGAGAATGTATATGTGGTACCAGAGCAGGAGCTTCCGGATGGAGAGTTCCCAACTGTTGAGTATCCAAACCCGGAGGCAAAGGAAGCATTTACACTGGCACTCAAGCTGGCAAAGGAAGTCGACGCAGATCTCGTTCTTGCAACAGACCCTGATGCGGACAGACTTGGATGCTACGCAAAGGATTCCAAGACAGGTGAGTACAAGGTATTCACAGGAAATATGTCAGGAAGCTTACTCTGTGAGTATGAGGTGAGCCAGATGAAGGAGAAGAATGGCAGCCTTCCGGCAGACGGAGCAATCATCAAGACTATCGTTACTACCAACATGGTAGATGCTATAGCAAAGTATTATGGAACAGATCTCATCGAGTGTTTCACAGGTTTCAAGAACATTGGCCGTGAGATCCTCAGATTTGAGCAGACAGGCAAGGGAACATACCTCTTCGGATTCGAGGAGAGCTACGGATGCCTGATTGGAACCCACGCAAGAGACAAGGATGCCGTTGTTGCAACTATGGCTCTCTGTGAGGCAGCAGCTTACTACAGAGGTCAGGGCAAGACTCTCTGGGATGCGATGATGGATATGTACGAGAAGTACGGATATTATGTAGATGATATCAAGACCGTAACACTCAAGGGTGTTGAGGGATCAAAGAAGATCGGACACATCATGAATATCCTCCGTGCAAATGTACCTGAGGAAGTAGCAGGATACAAGACCAGAGTGGTACGTGATTATCGTCTTGAGTATATAAGGAATATCGAGACAGGTGAGGTTAAGCCTACCGGATTCCCGAATGCCAATGTACTCTACTACGAGCTTGAGAACGATGCATGGCTTGCGGTAAGACCTTCAGGAACTGAGCCAAAGATCAAGTTCTACTACGGAATCAAGGGTTCATCATACGATGAGGCACAGAAGGAGTCAGCAGCATTTGGTGACAAGGTCATGGATCTTATCTACGATATACTTGAAAAGTAATAAAGAAAAATAATCATAAACAAACGGATTGTTACAGTGACGTATAATATACGGTCACAATGTAGCAGTCCGTTTTTTATTTTAAAATAAATTAAGTATACAAAGGAGGTAAACTGCTCTTATTATATGGGCAAAGACAGTGGGAGAATAGATTATGACAGAGAGTGTAAAGAAAAATAAAGAAATCAGGACAAATCGGTATTTCTGGATCGCATGCATAGTGCTGGTGTTACTGCAGTATGGATTGTGTATCCACTACGGGCTTAAGAGACAGTATCTGTTTTGTGATGAGGTGTACAGCTATGGCCTTGCAAACTCCACGGACAAGACTTTTCTCCATCCGGGAGAGGACAACACGCCACTTGATGAGTGGGTGACGGGGTCATATTTTGAGAACTATATGAATTATAACGATGATTCATTCAACTACAGTGCGGCATACAGAAATCAGGAAAATGATGTCCACCCGCCGGTATATTATATGCTGCTGCATACGGTGTGCTACTTTTTCAAAGGAGCGGGATACAGTGCAGTTCCGGGAATAGTGCTCAACCTCATACTCCTGATATTTGTGGATATTCTTCTGTTGTATGTGGCGGCATATCTGCTTGGAAACAGATGGTATGGACTGATGGCGGCAGCTCTGTGGGGCGTATCATCGGTGGGCATAAGCAACTGTATGCTCATACGGATGTATCTTCTTCAGACCTTGAATGTATTGCTGCTGACGGCGGTTCATGTATATATACTGAGACATAAAAAGAAGATGACCGTGCCGTATTTTATATTGCTGGCACTGGCGGTCATGTTCGGCGGACTCACACACTATTATTTCTACTTCTATGTTGCCGGACTTGGATTGTGTGTATGTATATACCTGCTGTATATGCGAAAGGTAAAGCAGATGTTTGCGTATGGCTTTAGTCTTGTTGCTGGATTTGGTGCGGCAATAGCGGTATTTCCCGCGACGATAAAGCACATATTTGGTTACAGGGGAAGCTATGCTACCGATAATCTGATAGGACTTTCCGGTCACAAATTCTTATATTATATCAGTTATATAAACAGGTCGTATTTTGCAGGACTGCTTCCGCTGATCGTGCTTGTGGCACTGGTGCTCATCGTGGCAAGGATAGTGCTTTCATTTGTGGATATAAGGATATCCTTGGTCAGGAAAAATGATGGATTATCCTACAGAGTATGTACACACAGGAGAGATATAGATGCGGACAGAACAGGAAGTATAGAGTCACGCTCACTGTTATTGGCGGGGGTTATCGTGGCCGACGCCGTTCTTGCATTTGTGGGAATACAGGGGTCCGAGCTTGTAAATGCAAGATATATCTACTCGGCACTTCCTATAGTGGCTGTGCTTATGATATGGTGTATGATGAAGCTGGTTCCAGTAATAACCAGGAAGAGATGTGCAGTTGTAACCGCTGTCATATGCCTTGCATTATGTGCAGGCAGTATAGCTGTAAAGGGTGTAGACTGGCAGTACAGGGGCTACAGCGACTGGAGCACAGCCTTGGAGGAGATGAAGGGACAGGACTGTATCATACTGTGTCACGGAGATGGCAAATGGAACAACGTGTACGCGGGAATGAACGTATTTTCCCAGATGGGAAGATGCCGGTATGTGTACGAGGATGATATAGACAGCATCGCTGATCTGGTGAAGGACTGCGGCGATGAGATATATGTGGCAGTCATCAATGATCCAAAAATTGAAAAGAAAAAGATACACAAGATGACTGAGAAAATAGCAGAGATAACAAAGTATACAAAGAAATCTATAGAATACAGATTTTCAGGAATACGAATTTATAAATTTAAAGCAGGTGAAACAAAATGAAAAAAGTTAGCTTGATAATTCCATGCTATAACGAAGAGCAGGCTCTTCCGATATTTGCAGGGGAGCTGGACAAGGTGAGACAGGAACTCAGGCAGTATGATTTTGAGGTCCTTATGGTAAATGATGGTTCGTCGGATAAGACTCTTGAGACCATGAAAAAGATCTCAGAGGAATACGATTATTTCAAGTATTTGTCATTTTCCAGAAACTTTGGTAAGGAGGCTGCAATGTATGCGGGCTTCTGCAATGCAGATGGGGATTACGTGGCGGTGATGGATGCCGACATGCAGGATCCGCCAAGTCTGCTCCCGGAGATGCTCGGTATACTTGAGCAGGGAGAATATGACAGTGTGGCGACCAGAAGAGTCACCAGAAAGGGCGAGCCGCCGATAAGATCATGGTTTGCGCGGATGTTCTACAAGATCATCAACAAGATATCCGACTCCGATGTCGTGGATGGCGCCAGGGATTTCAGGCTTATGAAGGCAGAGATGAAGGATGCCATCGTGTCGATGTGCGAGTACAACAGATTCTCCAAGGGAATATTTGGCTGGATCGGGTTCAGGACAAAATGGCTGGAATACGAGAATGTGGAGAGAGTTGCGGGCGAGACGAAGTGGAACTTCTGGAAGCTTTTCAAATACGCACTGGACGGAATAATCAACTTCTCCGAGGCGCCGATGAGTATAGCTTCAGGATTTGGAATATTTTGTACATTTGTCTCATTTGTCATGATGCTGTTCTTCTTCATAAGAAAGCTGGTGTGGGGAGACCCTGTTGCGGGATGGCCGTCACTTGTGTGCATCATACTGTTTATATCAGGACTTCAGTTCCTGTGCATAGGAATAATGGGCAAATATATCGCCAAGACATATATGGAGACCAAGGGAAGACCACATTATATAATTTCCGACACCAATAAAGACGACGTGAATAAGATAAATTGATAACATTGTGAAGCTGTATTGTGATGGAATGGTTATGATACAGCTTTATTTGGATGATAAGACGTTTTATGTAATATTTACATCCGTTACAGGTACATATAGTTGTAATTTGACTACTTGATAGCTTATAATTTAGATGATACTGTTTTAGTCAAATGGGGCTTATGTTTGGTAGACATGGGGGTAACATGCAATGAATCTTACAGTAAAATGTCCATCCTGCGGCGGTGTTGTGGTACTGAATCCTAAGACGAGGCAGCTGCAGTGTACGCAGTGTGATTCGGTGATCAGCAGAGGCATAGGAGAAGAAAACTCTGCCATGGTCAGGAATGAGGATGGAGAGCTTGTAGATAAGAGAAGCTATAAGGCAATTCAGAAGATTGCCAGAATAAAAAGATACATAACTGATGCCACGGATACGATATACACATTGGATGAGATCAATATTGGAAAGGATGATGAATCACCAAGGTATATGGATATGAATCTATATGAATGTACATCCTGTGGTGCAAGACTTATGGTGAAATCCACGGAAACTTCCAGTTTCTGTGCGTATTGTGGGCAGCCGATGATATTGGTTGACAGAGTTAAGGATGAACTGGAGCCGGACCTTATTATTCCATTTGGAATTTCTCAGAAGAGAGCAGAACAGCTTATACGTGACAGGTTCTGCAAAGGGTGGTTTGTTCCGGATGAGATAAAGAAATTTGAGATTGATAAGATACGAGGAATATATATACCATATTGGCTGGCATCTTATCATGTTAGAAAAAAGCTCAAGTATGTATTTCAGGAGAATGAAAAAGGTGAGCGCGTTAGTAATTATGAAAAATGCTTTGGTTCTATAGCAGCAGTTGCACAGAAAACTGCAGACAAAACAGTCACACACAATTGTATGAGAGATTGTGAGTGTACAGTTCCAAGGGTACCTGGTGATGCAACAAGAAGATTGAATGATCACATTTCGGCAAGACTGGAGCCTTATGATTTAGAGAAGGCATTGACGTTTTCCCCAGAATATCTGTCCGGATTTTACACGGACAGGTACGATGTACCAGCTGCCGAGGTCGCAGCAGTTGCAAAGAGAAAGAGTAATGATGCGGTGAAGGAAGAGATGATGAGTGATGTTCCGAAAAACGCACGGGTTACTGAGGAAAAAACGGATATAAAGATGACGGATATTGAGTATGCATTGCTGCCAGCGTGGTTCATGACTTTTCGTTATCAGGGAATACTCTATACCGTGGCAGTGAATGGGCAGACCGGCAAGGTCGTGGGAAATGTCCCATCCAACAGATTTAAGGTTGGGGCATCCATAGCGATACTTATGACAGTGATGGTTGTGCTTTGTACATATGTATCTGTATTTGTTGGGGGACTTATGACGGATCTGTATAGGATAAGTGCAGGTGTGGGTGATTCAGGTGGAGCTTTTATGGTATTTTCCGTGTATGTGGCCGGAGTTATATATAGTTTGGTGAGTTTCTGGCGTGCGATCAACAAGCTTCACAGATCTAGAATAGATATTCACAGATTCAGAAGCTATGGCACTATAGAATACGTTAAGGAAAGGCAGGATAAGACATGGGTTCGATAGTATTTTTGTATGTTGCAATAGGTATCGTGTGCGGGATATGCTTAACGGTATCCATAGTGATTTCTGCTCTTGTAAGATCCAACAATATTGGACAGAATGAGGAGAAAAAAGCGGAATACGTTGATTATACTACATTTGTGTATCATGCAAAGTATGACAGCCACAGCCCGATTAACTATTTCGATGGATATTATAAGGATTGAGTCAGATCCTTCGATATCGCACAGAAGTTTATAGAGCAATGATATGATGACAAAACCAGGGGGATTTGGTATCATATTTTTGATATATTTTCACACAGGGAAAGGAATTGGAGGTAACAGGAATGAACGAGAATCAGGATCAGCAGTTTGGTCAGCCACAGGGAGAACAGCAGGTGGCAGATCAGGCACAGACAAATCAGCAGGCGGCGGAGAACAGCCAGCCACAGGCAGATCAGCAGGCAGCGGCTTACAGCCAGCCGCAGATGAGTCAGCAGGGAGTGTACAATCAGCAAGGCTATGGCCAGCAGATGAACCAGCAGGGTGCATACAATCAGCAGGGTTACGGCCAGCAGATGAACCAGCAGGGTGCATACAACCAGCAGGGCTACGGTCAGCAGATGAACCAGCAGATGTATGGTCAGCAGGGCTACGGCCAGCCACAGATGAACCAGCAGATGTACGGCCAGCAGGGCTATGCACAGCCACAGCCGAAGAAGCCATCAGCAGCGGGCAATATGATAAATGATCTTCTCAAGAATGTGATAGGTCTTTTCAAGAGCCCTGCAGATACAGCGGGTGAGATGGTTCAGAGTGACAACATGGTTCCTGGCGGAATACTTGCAGGAGTAAATGCCATCCTCTCACTTATATTTGTAACTGTCGGATTCCTCATAATGGGATTTGACTTTGGCGATTCAATAGCAAAGGGATTCTACATGTTCTTCTTCACTATAATCGCAGCAGTCATCATGACAGCAGCGGTATTTATCGCCGGAGGAATTATATTCAAGGGTGGAATCACATTTGGAAAAGCACTTAACGCCGTTGGTGTATTTGCACTTTATGAGGCAATAGCAATGGTTGCAGGAATCATATTTGAGATCATCTCAGCACTCTTCCATAAGGTTGATTTCCTCAGCGGAATCATCGGAGGCTTTGGATACATACTCTTCCTCGGAATAAGCCTTTGCGGAATCGTGATCGTAGCTCATGCGTTATTCGATAACCTTGAGACAAATGACAACTCAAAGATATTTGCAGTTATCGCAGCTATAGTTATCTCAGTATTCCTCATCACTGTTATAGATAACATCGCAGAAAAGATATTCAGTGACAGCGCAACATGTGCAGAGCAGGTACTCAGCTACTTCAAGAACGCTGCAACAGTATTTGGTTACCGTCACTGGTAAGACATAATTTATAGATATTTTACAGGAAGCAGACAGATCTGAAAATTGACAGGTTTGTCTGCTTTTGTTAAAATATAAAGGTGTTTTTGGTGTTAACTTATATAAAAGGGTGGCAAAGATATGGTAAAGGAAAGGACGGGTTATGGTAAGAAAGGTTGGTTTAACTGACAGTGTTGGTTTTGCTTGTCTGGAAGATCTACAGTTGTCGAACTCCTATATGTGGGGTACCGCAATCAGTCTGGACTATTGTGGCAGAGAGGATTGTATAAAAGGCTGGAAGTTTGGTCCATACGTCAGAGAATCATATGTTATCCATATGGTAAAGAAGGGCAAGGGTACATTTACAATTGCGGGGAAGACTTATGAACTGGGACCTGGACAGGCGTTTATCATCAGACCTGGTGAGGAGACTACTTACAGGGCTGACGATGATGATCCATGGAGCTACATGTGGGTTGGATTTCATGGCTACAGAGCTGAAGATTTTATTGAGGCGATGGGGTATGTAAAGGGCTCACCTATCATTAAGATAGAGCAGATGGATACGTGTGCAGGATGTATCAACAAGATGCTCGAATATTCCCAGATCACACGTATAAACGAGGTGAAGAGAATGAGTGCACTGATGCTTCTCTTCGCAACCATTATGGAGGATAATGCCTCCGATGCGCAGGAATCTGATAACATTGAGTATCCAAGTAAGATATATGTAAAGGCTGCTGTCGACTTCATAACAGAGAAGTACATGAACAAGATCAAGATCGATGACATTGCGGATTTCATAGGAATCAGCAGAAGTCATCTGACAGGAAGCTTCAAGAAGGAGATGGGTGTATCTCCTCAGGAGTATCTTATCAACTTCAGATTGGAGAAAGCTGCAAGTCTTCTCCGGTCATCAAAGGAACAGATCAATATAATCGCATATCAGTGTGGTTATGAGGATTCTCTTTCTTTCTCCAAAGCATTCAAGCAGAAGTTTGGAATGAGTCCTAAGTCATTCAGGAATCTTGAGGTTGAGCTTGAGACGAATGATGCCAAGTTTGGACATGAGGCTTCGAAGCTGTAAGATATAATTGAATCAAAAAATTTGAATTAAGCAAAAGGCGGGTGTGCGATTTGTCGCACATCCGCCTTTGCTGTATTTACGATATACGTTAAAAACTACTGTCTGCCATGATATGAATTGTCAACGATAAGCTTCTTGGTCACCTTTGTGGATTCAGGATTATCCTCATCTGATTCAGATGTCTGGTCATCGCTGTGCATCCATGAAGCAGGATCGTCGTCCGTGTACTTCTTTGTGACCTCATCCAGATATGGGGTGAATGCCTTCAAAAACATGAATGATGATACATATGCTATAAGGCCAAAGCCACATACTATGAACACGAATATACCTACCATGAATACCTGAGTGCTGGATAGCAGAACATATGCAGGCAGAGTGTAGAGAACCATGATCACTATTGTAAATATGAAGTTCTTGGCTGCCAGGTAAATGGACTGCAAGAGAAGGTTCTTCAATGTGTTCTTAAAGGCACTTATGACAGGGAACAGGTAAATTGCGATGAAGCATGTCAATATCATAAGCACGACACTGGTGTAGTACATGAGCTTGTTTTCCTGTGGACCACCCTTGCCAAAAAGGTTGAAATCCAGAGTGAATATAAATGATATAAGAAGGAATAGCAGCCATGAAATCGTTGACTGTTTGAAATTATCCTTGAAGCCTTTGAAGAATAATTTCACTACACCTCCATTTTCGCCTGTCCTCTGCTTCTTTAACAGAGTGAAATACATTGCGCTCATGGAAGCTCCCATGGTGACTATGGGAATACTACACAATATAAATAGAATGTTCACTATTATAATATCGCCGAGCGTTCCAAAAAATCTGGAAAACCAGCCGTCACTGTTGAAAATGTTCATAAAATTCCTCCTGATGTAAAAAGTGATAATATCGTTTGTTTAACTATAGCACAAAAAGGTATGCCAATATATAGCGAATTTTACAATTTACCATATGTATTCTACAATTTACCATAAAATAGCACAAAAACAGCGAACTTAACTACTTAAAAATATACATTTGTGACAAAAACCCATGATATTTTGACATTTTTCCATGTGAAAATGTTCACCAAAATTTTATAATTCAATCATAGAAAGCACACAGAACGCCGTAAGGCGAACCGGCAGAACAGGACGCAGAATTCAGGGTATGAAAGAGAATGTGGGTGTCGTAAATCCTGCCGGTGATGTAAAAAGGAGGAAGGTTTTATGAGAAGAACAATGAAGAAAGCTGTAGCAGTAGGGCTTGCAGCAGCAACAGCATTTTCACTGTGCGCATGTGGCGGCGGTGATGGAAGCAAGGGTAGCAGTAAGGATGCACTTGAGGTGGTTATCTGGGATAACAATCAGCAGAAGGGTCTGCAGCAGATATGTGATCTCTTCACAGAAGAGACAGGAATCAAGGTTGATGTACAGGTTAAGGAGTGGGATTCATACTGGACACTTCTTGAGGCTGGAGCATCAGGTGGAGATATGCCGGATGTATTCTGGATGCACTCCAACAACTCACAGATGTACATGAAGAACAACAAGCTCTTAAAGCTCGATGACTACATTGAGAAGAGCGATAAGGTTGATATGAGCAACTACATGTCAGAGATCACAGAGCTCTACACATATGATGGCTCATATTACGCAGTACCAAAGGATTACGATACAATCGCTCTCTGGTACAACAAGAAGATGTTTGATGATGCAGGACTTTCTTATCCAGATGAGACATGGACATGGGATGACCTCTATGATGCAGCTAAGAAGCTTACTAATGGCGATCAGTACGGTTTCTGTATGAACACATCAAACGATCAGGACACATACTACAACATGGTTTACTCAATGGGCGGTTACATCGTAAATGACGATCACACAAAGTCAGGATATGACGATGCCAACACTATCAAGGCTATGGATTATGTAGGAAAGCTCCTCAAGGATTGCTGCCCACCGGCAACAACAATGTCAGAGACAGGTACAGACGTTATGTTCCAGTCAGGTACAGTAGCAATGATCACACAGGGTTCATGGATGACAGCAGGATTCCTTGACAACGAGTATCTCGTTGAGAACTGTGACGTAGCAATTCTTCCATACGACAAGACAACAGGTATGAGAACTTCTATCTGTAACGGACTTGGATGGGCTGCATCAGCAGACACAAAGAGACCAGATGACTGTTGGAAGCTTATCGAGTGGTTAGGTTCAAAGGAGATGCAGGAGAAGCAGGCTGAGCTCGGTGTAACAATGTCAGCTTACAATAACACATCAGATAAGTGGGTTAACTGCACAGACAAGTTCAACCTCAACGCTTACCTTGATATCACAAAGGATTCAACAGTAGCAGGTGTTACAAATGAGCTCGTGCTCAGACCTTACACATACAACTCAACAGTTTGGTCACAGGCAGCACAGACATTCTTCGCAGATGCATGGGCAGATCCATCAAAGATGGAGCAGTCATGTAAGGACTTCGCAGTTCAGATGAACCAGTACATCGATGAGGAAGACAAGTAATCCTACAGAGCATTTATAAGATAACATAACAGTGGGTAGGATGAAGGTCCTGCCCATTGCTTACCAGAAACAATGGGGTGTTAATTACAGTATAAATGATAAGAGGAGGGATTTTATGTCAGATAACAACAAGAAAGTTGAAGAAAAAGCGGCTGAGATAATTCAGGCTACAGAGACACAGACAGTTAAGCCGGCAGCAGCAGAAGATAAAGAGTTCAAGAAAAAGAAGTCAACAACATGGGAAAGAAACCAGCGCAAATGGGGCTGGGCATTCATCCTCCCAACAATGATAGGAATCATCGTACTTAACTTATGGCCTATAGTACAGACAATATATCAGTCATTCTGCAAGGTCGGTTCATTCGGAGATTCATCATTTGCAGGATTTGCAAATTACAAGAAGATGTTTGCTGACCCTGAGGTATGGCAGTCACTTCTCAATACATTCAAGTATGCGATCATCGAGGTTCCATTCTCAATCGCAATTGCACTTATACTTGCGGTATTCCTGAATCGCAAGATGCACGGAAGAACAATATACAGAGCAATATTCTTCCTGCCAATGGTAGTTGCACCTGCAGCTGTAGCCATGGTATGGAGATGGTTATACAATTCACAGTTCGGTCTGTTAAACCACATCCTCGGTGCAAAGATCGAGTGGATATCCAATCCAAAGATCGCATGGATCTCAGTTGCGATCATCGGTGTTTGGTCGATTATAGGTTACAACATGGTTCTGTTCCTTGCAGGACTTCAGGAGATACCTAAGGATTACTACGAGGCAGCAGATATTGACGGAGCATCAGGAGTAAGAGCATTCTTCAAGATCACTCTTCCACTTCTCTCCCCTACAGTATTCTTCGTACTTGTAACAAGAGTAATCGGAGCACTTCAGGTATTCGACCTTGTATACATGGTAATGGATATTTCCAATCCGGCTCTCAAGAAGACAGAATCCATCGTATATCTGTTCTACCAGTACTCATTCCAGAATGGTAACAAGGGTTATGGATCAGCAATAGTAGTTCTTCTTCTCGCAGTCATCATGGTACTTACAGTATTCCAGATGATCGGTCAGAAGAAGTGGGTTCATTATAACTAGGAAGGGGGAATCGATATGACAAGAGGCGTACAGTTTAAGAGAAGAATGCAGAGATTATTGATTCACCTCATTCTGATCATATTCTCAATCATTATGATAGTGCCATTTGTATGGATGACACTCACAGCATTTAAGACAGTAACAGAGGCAACTTCGGTAAGTCCATTCGTAATATTCCCATCACAGTGGCGTACAGACGCGTTCACTACTGTTTGGAATAACATGAACTTCCTTGTTCTTTACAAGAACACATTACTGCTCATATTCTTTAGAGTTGTGTGTGCATGTCTCACAGCAACACTCGCAGGATATGCATTTGCAAGACTTAAGTTCAAGGGCAGAGACTTTATGTTCTCCCTGATACTTTTCCAGATGATGATTCCTTCACAGATATTCATCATCCCACAGTTCCTGATGATCAGTAAGATGGGACTGACAAATACAATGTTCGCCCTGGTATTCCCAGGTATCGTAACAGCGTTTGGTACTTTCCTGCTCAAGCAGGCTTACATGGGACTCCCTGGAGATCTCGAGGAGGCAGCAAGACTTGACGGATGTAACATTCCAAAGACATTCGTGTTCGTTATGGCTCCACTTGCAAGATCATCGATGGTTGCCCTCGGTATATTCACAGCAGTGTTCGCATTCAAGGATCTGATGTGGCCACTGGTTGTAAACAGCAGTGCAAACAAGATGCCGCTCTCAGCAGCTCTTGCAACAATGCAGGGACAGTATCAGTCCAATTATCCACAGCTGATGGCTGCATCTCTTATATCATGTATACCAATGATCGTTATATACCTGATATTCCAGAAGCAGTTCGTAGAAGGTATTGCAACATCAGGTGGAAAGCTCTAAAGAAAGTTAAAGAAGATATTATATATGACCACAGGGTGACGTCGGTTACTGACGCCACCCTTGTGAAATATATCGTAAATACGAAGTATTTACGATGCTGCAGACGCCGCGCGAAGCGCCTCTCATGCGTCTGTTCCAAAATATATCGTAAATACGAAGTATTTACTATGCCGTGGACGCCGCGCGAAGCGCCTCTCACGCGTCTACTCAACACAGAAACAAAAGGAGGACGTCTATGAAAAAGCCGATAATCACGGAAGAAGAAAAACAGAAGATAAAAGAGATGGACTCCATACGCAAAAAAATAGGATATATCTGGGATTATTACAAGCTTTGGATAATCGGTGCGGTCGTTCTCGTGGGACTTGTAGTGTATTTTACTGTTGTGTTTGCAACGAGGGAGGACAAGCCGATACTGGATGTCGTCCTTGTGAACAACTACGATGATGTTTCAGAGGACTGCAGGCTGACACAGGGATTTGTGTCGTATGTAGGGGAAGAAAATCTCCCGGGAAGGGTTACATTTGACAACAATGCATTTTTTAATCTGGCAAATAACTCAGATTATAAGAACAGTTACTATATGAAGGTGCTGGCATACCTTGAGGCGGACACTGCTCAGGCAGTCTTGTGCCAGTATGACAATCTCATAGGTCTGGCGAAGAGCGGCAGACTTGCAGACCTGTCGGATGAGAAGGTCGGCGATATATATGATAAGTATAAGGATAGGATAATTTATTACGAGGGTGAAGAGGGGAAGAAGATACCTGTCGGAATAGATGTATCTGAAGGATACAAGGCGGCAGGACTTACTGAGTACACAGATGGCAAGGCATATATTGGATTGTCAGCATATGCGGCGGATTATGGATATGTGGAGAAATTTGTGGACTACATGGTGGAACTTGGAATACAATCCGGCGGAGCCGGTTGTAGATAAATTATGAGGAAAGATCAGTCAAATGAAATTTGGCTGTAGAGAAACTGGAGATCACGAAAAGGAGGACTTGGGCATGGCAATATTGATAAATGAAGAGAAAAAGCTTTTCACATTGAACACCAAAAATACTACATATCAGATGAAGGTGATCGACTATGGGTATCTGGCTCATCTGTATTATGGCAAGAAAATGGACGGGGATATGTCATATGTCATAACTCATTACGATAGAGGATTCTCAGGCAATCCTTATGAAGCACAGGAGCACAGAGAATTCTCTCTAGACAACATTCCACTGGAATATAGCTGCTACGGCAACGGAGATTTCAGGACTCCGGCATTCAACATAAAGGACATAGAGGGAATACATGGATGTGATCTCAGATATGTTTCATATGAGGTGATGGACAGTAAGTATAGTCTCAAGGGACTTCCTGCTGCTTACACAAATGACGGCGAGAAGGGTGAGACCCTTAAGATCGTTCTTCAGGATCCTCAGGTGGGAGTGGAGGTTGATCTTCTGTATGGAATTATAGAGGATAAGGATCTGATCACAAGATCAGCTATAGTCAGAAATATAAGCGATGCGGATATATTTGTGGCAAAGGCATCAAGTATGAGCCTGGATTTTGTGACAGGTGATTATGATCTCATCCACTTCCACGGAAGACATGCTATGGAGCGCATGTATGAGAGAGAAGCTATAAATCATGGTGTGAAGAAGATCGGAAGCACAAGGGGTACATCAAGCCATCAGCACAGCCCATTTGTGGTTATAGCAGGCAAGGATGCGAATGAGGATGCAGGTGACTGCTATGGAATCTCATTTCTCTACAGCGGAAGCTTCAACTGTGAGGTTGAGAAGGATCAGACAGATCAGGTGAGACTCAATATGGGTGTTCAGGATGAGATGTTTGAGTATGTGATCTATCCTGAGAGCGAGTTTGTGGCACCTGAGGTAGTTATGGTTTATTCACCTGATGGATTTGCTGACATGTCACATAAGATGCATGACGTTGTGAGATACAATATCTGCCGCGGCGAGTACAAGACAAAGAGGAGACCTATTCTCATCAACAGTTGGGAGGCAGTATACTTTGATTTCAATGGCGATGATATTGTAAACATAGCAAAGCAGGCTTCAGAGCTCGGCGTTGAGATGCTGGTTCTGGATGACGGCTGGTTCGGTGTGAGAAATGATGACAAGTCAGGTCTCGGCGACTGGTTTGTAAATGAGGATAAGATGGGCGGCCCTATGGCTGATGTTGTCAAGAGGGTTAAGGATCTCGGCATGAAGTTCGGTATCTGGATCGAGCCTGAGATGGTATCCGAGAAGAGCGAGCTGTTCAAGGAGCATCCGGATTATGCATTTGTGATCCCTGGAAGAAAGCCTGTCATGGGAAGAAGCCAGCTCAATCTGGACTTCTCAAGAAAAGAGGTCGTAAACTGCATATTTGACCAGATGACAGCAGTGCTGGACAAGATAGATGTTGATTACATAAAGATGGATATGAACAGAAGTATACTGAACGTATACTCCATGACCGAAGGAATCCAGAACAATGGAACTATCCTCTACAAGTATGTACTCGGTGTATATGACTTCATGGAGAGACTTCAGGCAAGATATCCAAAGATGTTCATCGAGGGCTGCAGCGGTGGCGGTGGAAGATTTGACGCCGGAATGATGTATTACACACCACAGATCTGGTGCAGTGATGACACAGATGCCATCTGCAGACTTGACATACAGTATGGAACTTCATTTGGCTATCCTATATCGGTGGTTGGTTCACACGTATCAGCGGTTCCAAATCATCAGACAGGCAGGACAACTCCATTCAATACAAGAGCCGTTGTTGCCATGGCAGGAAGCTTTGGCTACGAGCTTGATCTGAACAAGGTCAGCGATGAGGAGAAGGAAGAGGTAAAGGCTCAGGTAGAAAACTACAAGAAGTACTGGGATCTTCTTCATAATGGACTTTACTACAGACTGACGGATGCGGATAAGAGCAAAGGTGTAGCTGCATGGTCATTTGTCGCAAGGGACAAGTCAGAGACCCTTGTCAATATCGTGACGGTGGAGAGCTTCTGCAATGCCCCTGTACCTTTTGTCAGAGTAAAGGGACTTGATGTGGATGCCACATATGTTGACGAGGAGACCGGCGCAGAGTACAGCGGACAGGGACTTGACCAGATAGGACTTCCTGTACCACTCAAGTTCGGCGAGTACAATGCTTACCAGATCCATCTGGTTAGAAAGTAAAATTGCATAAGTGATATTGTGTTATTTATACATAATTATTAATTATATTGTATTAAATTACAGCTTCATGATAATATGAGGCTGTAATTTTTTGTGCTTATATATTCGGCATAAATGTGCTGAATATGTATGGGAGAAAAAGGGAGGTTACATATGAAATTGAAGGGGATAATGGCTGCGGCTGTAACTGTAGCCATGGTGTCGTCGTGCATTCATATACCGATGACGACTGCACAGGCACAGACTTTACTGTCAAATATGACAGCGTATGCCGTACAGATGAATGAAGCTGAGATATCAGCAGCTACAGAGGATATTTCAGAGCTTGAGGGTGACTATGGGGTTGTGAACATAGTTAATGGCAAGGAGAGTAAAATATCATTTGTCACGGATGAGACAGGATATTATGAGATAATATTGCAGGGAAGCCAGTCACGGCTGATGCTTCAGGAGACCTTGTATAACAGTAAGAGTAAGCGCCTTGCTACAGGTAAAAAGGATGGCAGTGGATGCTGCAGGCTGGTATACAAGTGCACTGCGGGGGAGAAATACATTCTTGGGTCTAAGTATGCCCGTTCTTATACAGTTTCCGAAAGTGCAAATATAAGCGTGAGAAAGCTTCCGGATGTGGCGGCAATAAAAATTGTGCCGGATAATACAACGATACTGGAGGGAACACCAGACTCCATAACATCGGCGTACGCAACGGTAACCTATTCCGGTGGAAAGGTGCGCAGTTCAGGTATCAGCGGCTCAGACTGTAAGATAGATGGAGTTACATACAGTCTGTGGGTGAAGGATTCCAAGGGAAGTTATTATTATGAGGGCGATGAAGGGGATATGGTATCGTATGCGGATGCGGAAAAACTTCCGGCCGGTACGTATACTGTTCAGCTTACAGATAAAATGGATAGTGAGCCAAACCAGTCGACCAAGATATACGATTCGTACACTGCAAAGGTGCAGACTCCTGCTGAATATTTTGTAGGAAAAAGGAATATCAGTGAGACGGATACCTACGCATATGATACCAGGGTGGACGGTTACGAGTATTACAGATTTATACCATCTGCAACTGCTGACTTTGTGTTTGAAGTAGATAAATCATCAACTGCATTTATAGATGTATATGATTCGGACATGGCGGTGGTTGAGACCGATAATGACAGGTATTCATTTGTCAAGGGAAAGACCTATTATGTCAGACTTTCAGGAACAACGGATGATGACAATGAAACATTGAATGAGGTCAGGCTCAAGGCGAAGAAGTATGCGGCACCTTCAGGGGTGACATTGAAGCTGGCAAAGAGCGAATGGGCAGCCGGAACGCCGATAAGCTTCATGAATGGTGCGAGCAGTACAATAAAGTATAATGATAAGTCCACGGAAAGCATAGATCTGACCGGTGGAAGTGGATACAGTAATGGAAACAGATATACAGTATATTATTCGTCATCTGATGATAACTGGAAAGAGTACGAATATGAAAAAGGTGTAACTCTTTCAGAGGGCGAGTACAAAGTAGCTGTGGGATATGATGCGGCTGAGGAAGATCAGGAGCTGCTCGGCACGGCAGTGCTTAAGGTAGTGTCCATAGACAAGCTGAGCGCAGGACAGCTCTCCGAAGGTGACAACAATGTGAGTGTCGGAACGGATGAGTATGACAAGGCCTATTACAGTTTTGTCATGCCATTTGACGGAAGTGTGGTAATAGAAAGCGACAGTCCTTATTGTGTATATGAGTCCGGTGATGAGGGCCCGGTAGAGGTTACAGGAAAACTTACCGGAGGCAGCACTTATTACGTAGGCCTGTATAATGAGTTATCTACTTCCAAGACAAATGTGAGACTGAGCTTTATTCCGAAAGTGACAGATATGATTGCTGTTCCCGAGAACACGGATTTCATCAGAATGGGCAGCTACGATAAGGATATCAGCAGTTATGTAGATGGAACCAGAGTAAAGATCTCGTATGCTGACGGAAAAACAGAGGAGCTGGTGTTTGACGATTCGGACAGTGTGGAAACCTCCAGAGGAGACGAGGTACGTGCTGAGATAGTTACAGATATGGAAAATGAGTGCCCTGTCGGAGCGGCACAGATTAGGATATACACACTGTATAGTGAGGACTCTTATGCATATGACATAGAGATAAAGGATATAGAGGATGTTGCTGCCGGAAGTCTTGCGGAGGGCTCTAATCAGGTAAGCATGTCGGAGAATGGCAGTGCATACTATACGTTTAAGCCTTCGATATCTGCCAGGTATACATTTGCCCCAGTGGGCGGTATGGAGATCTACAGCAAGATCGACGCTGACGATGAGACAATGTATGATCTGAAGAAACTTAGTGTATCGGATGGCGAGGCTGCACTTGAGAGCGGCAATACATACTATATCTGTTTCGATGGCGGAGTAGAGGACAAGTGGGGAGATACGCAGACCAGTTGGAGCATGAATGTGACAAGGGGAGAAACTTTGTCAAATTCAAAGATCAGTTCATGGAAGCTGAGAGATAACAGAAACTATGAATTCCTTCCAGATATGAAATTATCAGGTATCAAAAACCTTCTGGATAGAGAGACTCTCCAGTTTGTATATGATGATGGCAGTGTAAAAGAGGCCAGTGTCGGTGACAGCGAGGATAATGAGCTGATCACGAGTACATGGTACAGATATAACGAGAAAACTGGAAAGTATGTCGAGATCGCAGGCTTTGGCAGCAGGGTTGATACTGGCAGATACATGGTTGAACTTGCAATCGCTGGTGCGGATGGCATGGATACGGTTGAGATACCATTTGCAGTGAAGACTGCACAGAGCATGAGCCTTGGAACATGGGACGGCTCAAAGACGCTGGATATTTCCGGCGACAGATATGTGTATGTATATAAGGTAAGTGCCCAGGCGGGTTCGTATGTGGTATCCGCTGATGAGAAGATCGATGGCATCAGGATTTTGGATGCAAATGGAACAGAGATAACGACTAACAACGTGGCTTATTCATCTGATGGATTTGGCAGTGCGGGATTTGACACAGCAGGCGGGGATCTGTATGTATGTGTGTATCCGGGAAAAAATGTAAATAAATGCGGCGTGACAATGAAGGAGATCGTCAAGGCTGTAAGTGTAAGCACAACCGTTTCTAAGACTGAATATCTGAGGGAATTTGATGAGATCAAGGGCAGCATAAAAACCGTTGTCACATATTCTGATGGAAGTACCAGAACATTTGGCGCGGATGACGATGATATAAGCTTTACGATCAAGAAAAACGGCAGGGTGAGCAGCTATTTAAGCATCGACACGATAACAGAACAGACCGGATTATATGAGATAATACCTTCCATATGGGGAATGGCTGACGATTGTGAAGTTCAGGGAGCATCATTTGACGTCGTAGATCTGAATGTGGATGAGCTGGAGTACCTGATATCAGGTGAGCCTGCGGTGCTTTCAGGTGTTGAGAACACTGGGGATGTAAAGCTGTACAGATTTGATATTGCGTCAGATGGAGTGGTATCCCTTCAGAGACAGGGCTTTGAGCTTAAGGGTATATATACCATTGAGGATGATGGCAGCTTTTCAGATACATATAGCAGTGGAGATGCTTTCTCTCTGAAAAAGGGAAGCTATATTATAGCACTCTATGCGAGAGAGAAAGATGATCAGATAACATTTACATATCACGATTCGTATGTGACAGGTAATGGAAAAATAACACCGGGTCAGAAGACAACAGCGGATATAAGCTATGACGGAGAGGGCATCGAGTATGAATTTATCCCAACGGAGACCGGAGAGTACAGATTTACGGTGGACTGCGGAGATAATACAGTATACACCAGAATCTATGCTGATGGGGTTCTGGAAAAGACATACTCACGGAACGGCGGACAACTCATTATAGACAGGACATTTGAGGCGAACCGCAGTTATACATTCAGGATCAGCCTTGCGTCGCAGCAGACAGGAAGCGTGACGATCACTCCTGAGAAGGTGGAGGCAGAGGTAGAGAACGAGTACGATATCTCCGCTGTGAGCATATCAGGATGCAAGGTGAAGAAGACGGAGGACGGATACAGTGTAACCGGAGATATAAAGATAACATATGCAAATAATGAGAGCCAGAAGACACCATTTGTCAGCGGAAGATGGACTGATGCATATGGAAATACCATTCAGGGAATCATGTCTGTTGTGGAAAATGACACATACACAGATGTGACCCTGGATCTCAGATATAAGAATACGGGTTCATCAGAGTGGATATATGCTGAGTCAAAGACCCAGAAGTTTGGGGCTGGAGATGACGAGGGATGGATCATAACCAAGACTCCGACATGTACTGAGAACGGAGAGAAGACAAGGTACATTGAGGATGAGGATATATATGAGACCGAGGTGATCCCTGCTACAGGACACAGCTTCACAAAGTATGAGTCAGATGGAAATGCCACATGTTCGCAGAAGGGAACCAAGACGGCAAAGTGTGACAATAACTGCGGAGAAAAGGATACTATCATAGACGATGAGACCACAGTTCCTCACGATTATCAGACGGTGTGGACGGTTAAGAAAAAGGCATCACAGACCCGTGACGGATATAAGGTGCATGTGTGCAAAAACTGCAAGTCAGCCAGCAAGGAAACTCAGAGTATATACAGGATAAAGAGTATCAGGCTTGCATACAGCGCTGTTGAGTATGATGGTACAGCTAAGAAGCCTGCGGTAGAGGTCAAAGACTCAAAGGGCAGAAAGGTTGCCGCAGGAAATTACAGCGTTTCATATTCAAATAACAAGAATATCGGCAAGGCCAAAGTTGTCATCAAATTCAAGGGTGACTATGAAGGGGAGAAGACACTCACATTTGACATCAAGATGGGTGTGAGAAAAGTTGAGTCCATTGACAACACAGCAAATGGAATAAAGTTGAGCTGGAAGAAGTATAAAGCGGCATCGGGATATGTTGTTTACAGAGGAGTAAATGGAAAAGCATATACGATAGCAGGTGTTGTTCAGAATCCGGATACAACATCGTTCGTGGACGTCACAGCTAAAAATGTGGGTGTAAAGTATACATATAAGATAAGAACTTATAAGACATTTGGCGATGTGACATACAATTCGGCATTTGGCGGCGAGAAGACAGGAAGTTATGTACCTGCCGTGAAGCTGAAGAAATTCACAAGTGCATCGGCCGGAACAGCCAAGGTTACATATAATAAGGCAGCCAAGGCCACCGGATATCAGATACAGTATGCAGACAATGCATCGTTTAAATCTGCAAAGACGGCCAATGTAAACGGAGGTTCAGTTACAAGTAAGACCATCAAACGACTTACTAAGGGCAAGAGATATTATGTCAGAGTCCGAAGCTTTAAGAAGATTGATGGTAAGGTTTACTATTCCGCATGGAGTGGAAAGAAATCGGTTGTAATAAAGAAGAGATAATATCAAAAGAAATAGAAGAATCCGCCATGGATACAACATGTATCCGTGGCGGATTGTTTTTTGTCAGTGTCGGTATGTTATTCGGTGACCGGATCGCGGAAATCTGCTCTGAACTTCAGGGCTGAGATCATGATAAATATGAAGCACACCACCCATGTCACAGGCTCACATATGCACACGGCGATGTAACCGTAGACCGGAACCAGCCACAGTGCAAATATGATCTTGCCGATCATCTCGAGTGCACTGCAGATCAGAGGTGCCACCGAGTGGCGCATGCCTTGAAGGGCATTTCTCACTATTACGAGAACCGCCATAGGCGGGATCATAGGTATGCTTATCCTGAGGTACATGAGACCGTTGGTGATGACGGTGTCATCTGAGCTGCCGGTTATAAGGATAAGTATGGATCTTGCGATGGTAAAAGTGATGAGCATCGCAAGCAGCCACCATATTCCGTACATGGCGACGGCTGTGTAGATTCCTTTTTTGATCCTGGAATTCTTATGTGCGCCTAAGTTCTGGCTGGCGTATGTTGCAACGCTGGTTCCAAGGGCAACTCCCGGCGTGTAGAAGAATTCTGCAAGTCTCCTGCCACCGACCTGTGCGGCGATGTATACATTTCCAAGTGCATTTATGCTTCCCTGGAGTATGACGCTTCCTATATTGTATATTGCGCTCATAAGAGCCATGCTAAGTCCTGTCCAGAACATCTCAAACACGAATTTTGTGGATACAGATATATCCTTTCTGGAGAATCTGAGTTCAGGGTAACATCTCATGATGCAGAACAGTCCAAGTACAGCGCTTATTCCCTGCGCCGTGATGGTTGCGATGGCGGCGCCGTGCACCCCGAGGGACAGAGGTCCCATGAACAGGTAATCAAGTATCACGTTTAGTACACTGCTGAATACGAGAAACAGCAGTGGCGTTATGCTGTTACCGATGGATCTGAGCAGGCTTGACTCAAGGTTGTATGCCATGGTGAGAGGTATTCCGGCAAGGATGACTGTAAGGTAACTCAGTGCTCCCTCCATGGTGTCTGCGGGAACCTGAAGAAGCGTGAGCAGAGGCCTTCTGAATACCAGAAATGACGTAGTAAGTATGACTGTTGATATGGCAGACAACAGGACAGCCCAGCACACGGAGTGCTTCATCTCAGTTTCATTGTCAGCACCGAAGCTTCTGCTTACGAACAGAGCAAAGCCATTATTCAGTCCGAAAGCAATATTTGTGATAAGGCTGTACAGTGCTGCGGTGGCACCTATCTGGGCAAGGGCGGTATCTCCGAGAAGATGGCCTGCCAGCGATGTGTCAGCCAGATTGTAAAACTGCTGAAGTATATTACCGATAAAAAGAGGCATGGCAAAATAAAACAAAAGCTTTGCCGGGCTGCCTGTTGTCATATCTGTTGTACGATTTGTTTTTTTATTCTGTGTGTTCATCATCAAAACTCCTTTTATTACATAATAGCGAAAGGAAACTCTTGATTCTGTAACAAATGCGTCCCATAATATAACAAAAGCGAATAAATTTGCGAAGGGAGGGGTATGACATGATACTTAACAGAACCACGGTGACGGTGGATATGCGCGGCAGGGAAAATCGTGACGAGGATGTCAGGCAGTTTGACTTTGCGGCATATGATGCGGACATGCACAGATTCATATCGGGGTGTATTCCTCCGCACTGGCACGATGAGCTGGAGATATTTGAACTGCTCACAGGGCAGGTGGAGGTCGTGACAGGAGACACGTCCTATGTTATAAATGCGGGCGATGGATGTTTTATAAATGGTGGAGGCCTCCACACATTCAGGGTGAAGTCCCGGGAGGAATGTCGGTATCATTCATTTGTGTTTGAGAGCTCCATAGTGGCCGGCGCGCCGGGAAGTGTATTTGACACAAAGTATATAAAGCCGTTTGTCGAGAAGGGACACTCGTTTGTTCATATTAAAAGGAATGATGAAAACGCCGAATTTTTCTCTGAATTTGATAAATGCTTTGATGCCTGTGTGGATGAAAAGTATGGATATGAATTTGTCGTGAGGGACAGCCTGACAAAGATGATGCTGAGTATAGCCCGCTGCATGAAGGGGATAGCTGACTCCGAAATGCCCCAGCTTGTCGAGGGCAGGATAAAGGATATGCTGGGGTGGATCGATGGGAACATCGACAGGGAGATAACGGTCGGCCGGATCGCAGCCAGTGCAAATATATGCGTCCGGGAGTGCCAGAAGATATTTAAGCAATATGTACACTACAGACCGATGGAGTATGTGCAGCGCAGGAGGATAATAGTTGCCGCCGAGCTGATCCGGACCACAGACAGGTCGATAACGGATATTGCGCTGGACTGTGGATTCAGCAGTGTGAGTTATTTTATAAAGCAGTTCAGAGGAGTGGTTGGTTGTACTCCGGCGGGGTACAGAAAGAAAACGGGTAATAAAGTGTAAAAATTGAGGTAATGTGATGTTTTTGGTTGGACATGACAGATATAAAATGCTACCATGATTCTATGGGAGCATTATTGTTCCAGAGTAGCAAAAGGGATGAGCAGAATAAGGAGAGAAAGATGGACGAGAATAACGTAAATGGATTTAATGATATGGACGATGATGAGGACGAGGGAACTACTGTCCTCACAACTCCGGGAGTGAGCGCATTTTCGCCGGTGCAGAACAGTGCACAGGGGCAGCCGAACCCGGGTCAGCCACAGCAGAATCAGCAGCCAGGAGGATTTGGCCAGCCGATGGGCGGTCAGTATGGCGGCTTTGGCCAGCCACAGTATAGCCAGCAGCCGGGTGGACAGGAACAACCGGTAAATGGTCAGTATGGCGGCTTTGGCCAGCCACAGTATGGTCAGGGACAGCAGTATGGTGGAAATGGACAGCCAGCAGGCGGACAGTATGGAGGATTTGGCCAGCCACAGTATGGTCAGGGTCAGCAGTTTGGCGGACAGGGTCAGCCGGTAAATGGATTTGGTCAGCAGCCAGGTGGACAGTATGGCGAATTCGGACAGCCACAGTATGGTCAGCAGCAGTACGGACAGCCACAATACAGCCAGCAGCCGGGCATGACTCCGGGTGTCATGGAGCCGGGCAAAAAGGTGAACAAAAAGCTTATAGCAATAATAGGCGGAATCGCAGCGGCAGTCCTGATCGCGATAATAGTCGTTGTTCTGATCCTGACGGGTGGTTCCGGTGAGAGAAGTGCCAAGAAGGTCGGAGACAAGCTGGTGACAGCCTATGAAAAAGGCGATGCCGATGCCATGGTTGATCTGATGGACAAGGAATATTACAAGCTGTATAACAGGATAAGAGGCTATACAGGCAGTGATGACTATGTCAAGGATACATTCAACGAGCAGGTCAGCGACATGGTAGATGAGGTAGGCAAGGTCAAGAGCATCAAGGTCGAGGACAGATCAGAGAAGGAATATGACGAGGATAAGCTTAAGGATGTAAATGATACATTTGACATGCTGAATGTCGACATGACGGTTGACAAGTGCTACGAGGTGGATCTTGATGTCAAGATAAAAGGATCTATTGACGAATCAGATGGCGAGATCATATACACAGTTATAAAGACTGGCGGTAAGTGGTATCTTGTAGACTATGATCTCTACGTATATTAGAAAATAAATCTCATGGATTGAGGATTGATTTCTCAGTCCATGAGATTTTTGTATATATTAGATACATACGAATGTGTTTTGTAGCAAATATGCATAAAAAACAAATTGTATTTATATATGCATGGTGATAATATAAAAAACGTAAGAAATTGTTATATGTATCTTAATAATGAGAAAGGGAGTACAAAAGATGAGAAAGATCAAGAGCTTTATGGCTATGCTCATGGCACTTGTGATTGCAGTGACCAGCATCAACATACCGGCGGTTGCGGCATTTGCACAGGACGATGACGGCATGGCCGAGGTCGCGGAGGCGACAGCGAGTGATGCAGAGGAGGTCAGTGAGGGTACAACAGATGTAGTAATCTCCACAGACGGGGAGGAGAAAATTCTGAGGTTCACTCCAAAAGAGAGTGGTGCGTATGAGTTTTACAGTATCTGTAATTCTGACACATATGGCACAATTTACGACGCAGATGGAGAAATTATTAAAGATGATGATGATTCTGGAAGTGGTGGCAATTTCAAGATAACATATAATCTGACTGCCGGAACAACATATTTGGTCGGTGTAAGGTATTTGGGAGATGATACAGGTACGATTAAGCTATATATTGGCAAGGTGAAAGCACCAGATGATATACGGTTTAAGCAGACCAGAACGAATTTTCTGACACGTATTGACTATAATTACATTAGTAATGGCAACATTGAGGTTGAATATGCTGATGGAAGAGATACTTCTAATACAAGTATAACAGTTAGCGGTGATACGATAATTATAAATGGTGCATTTACTTATAGATTATGTGTAAAGGATTCTAAGGGAAATTATACATATGGCATTGATGAGGAACAATATTCTTATTCTGAGGTTCTTGATTTGGAAGCGTCTCTCCAGGAAGGAACATATACATTTGAAATAGTAGATAAGAGCCGTGCTGGTGTTCCAACGAGTGATGCACATATATATGATACATGCCAGATACATGTATTGAGCGCAGACGATTATTTTGCTGGTAAAACCGAGATAAGCGAGAGTGAGGAACGTGAGTTTACTTTCCATAGTAAATACTATGAATATTATAAGTTTACTCCTTCAGAAACTGCCGAGTATTTGTTTATGTCTGACGATAGTTCCTATATGGAAGTATATGACGATTCTTACGATCATATTGAAACAAATAATAATGGCTCATATTCATTCACAAAGGGCACAGACTATTACGTTGGTGCTGAAGTCAGTGGTTCTGATAAAACAGTGAAGATGAAGGCGGTTAGGTATTCGGAACCAACACGTGTAGATGTGAATGTGGATTCCGATTATATGGTATTGGGGGACTGGGATTCAGATTTTTATCTTTTAAGTGGCGTATCAGCTAAAATTACTTATGCGGATGGAACGTCAGAGATAATAAAGAATATCAACAATGATCGTTTTGTGGATAGCAAGGGGCTGACTTATTATAACTATTTTACAAAGTCATCAGATGAATGGAATTCTGAAAAATATGATAACTATGAGCAGTATAGCGCAGGATCGTATGTGTATTCTGTAGGATTTGGCGAATACGATAGTAAGCAGTTGTTCTCAAAAAATATTACATTGAAGAGACCTGATGAGTATGAGTGGCCTGAGCTTAAAGAGGGATCAAATACAATCGTAAGCGGAGCAGATTTAGTGCATAGTAACTTATATTATTTTGTAATGCCTTTTGATGGCAGTTTGTCTATCAGTGAAAGTTCCAGGTACAGAATATATGAGGCAGGCAAAGATGGATATATTGATGAACACTACTCTTGTTATAGCGATAGTTCGTTCAATTTGAAAAAAGGGAAAAAATATTTTGTTGCATTCTATGGAGGTCTGCTGGATGATGACGATTCAGCGATAGATGTCGACAGCTGGCAGGCAGATGTAAAGTTTCTTCCAGCGGTATCAAAGATAACTGCAACAGCTGGCAAAAAAGAGTTTATAAAGGGAGTAGACTCCTGCTATATAAAAGATACAATTCTAAGTATTGTATATAGCGATGGAAGTGAAGAGGATATTCTGTGTGATGAAGACAGAGATGTAGATACGAAATATGGACAGAGTTTAAGGTTTGAGTACAAACAGAATAATAATACATACAGATATGAAGATGAAGCGGCTGATGGAAAGTTTACTGTATATATTACCGGGGCTGGTTTTGATGCAACTGATTTGTATGATATTCAGGTATATTACCTTAAAGCTCTTACAAAAGGTAATCTGAAGCTTGGAGCAAACAGCATAACACAGATAACGGGAAGCACAATGCCTACATTTTTCAAATTTGTTCCATCAAGCAGTGGAGTGTATTCATTTGGTGCATGCGAGACAAATGTTATATATCATGAATACTTTGATTGGATGACAGATGCGGAAGATGAGCAATATCAAGTAGATAGAATATATACAAAAGAAAATGAATATGACAGGAAAGCCTCGCTGAAAGCTGGTGAAGCTTACTATATTGAAGTCAGCCAGGGCGCAAAAGACAGATGGGGAGACGTACAATACAGCTGGAATATGAATATTTCAAAGGTAGAAGACGAAATAGGCGTTAAAAGCTGGAAGATTGAGAATAAGCCAATTGATGTGAAAATCCCATCTGGTGTACATGCGGACGATCTTGGCAGAATGTTTGGTGGTATACAGCTAGATATAACATATTCAGATGACAGTAGTGACAACATTATTTGGAATGGTGGATATGTTGAAGATAGTAAGGGAAATGAAATATCAGCCAGCGTCTACAAGAAGGATTCTGAAAATAATTATGAATATTATGCAGATACCGCATATCCAGATAGTCTGGAAAATGGAAGTTATTTATTGCGTTTCCGTTTTTCAAATAATAGTCTAGATGTAGATTATATTGATATACCTTTTGAGGTAAGTGATCTGACAAATTTAGTTGACGGAACGTGGAACGTGACAGAGCCAATTAAAGTGTCTAATAAGAAGGCATTATACATATATAAATTAGATACTAATAATGTCGATGCACTTACATTTGAGTCGAATGTTTCAGGTGTAAGTCTGACACTTGTTGATGGTGAGGGAAACACACTTCCACTGATTGCTGGCTATGATGACACATATATATATGGCAATAGTTGGAGTACAGATAAGCTGACAGGCGATGCATATCTGTATATCTGCCCGTCATCCGATCATGCAGCGACAAAAATTACTGCGCATGAGGCTCCTGAGGCAACCAGTATCTCTGTAAGTACAGAGAAGAAGAATTACTATATTGGTTATGGAGAAATCACAAACAATGATAAATTGGAAGAAAATGCAGTAAACGTAACTATTACATATTCAGATGGAAAAATTAGAGATTTTTCTGGAAATAATAAAAACGTTAAATTGAATAAGATTTCTATTCATAATTCTGAATCAGTTGATTTTGAATTTATTGATGAGGGCACATATTCTATAGGTGCAACTACACTCAATATGAGTAAAAATTGTAAGGTTACCAGGGCATCGGTAACTGTAAAGAAGTTTGATGTTCAGACACTTCAGGCAGTTGAAAGTGGAAAGACATATAAACTGGAGAACAAGCAGGATAATGACTGCTATATGTACTATAGATTTGATGCAACAGAGACAGGAACATTGTCAGTAGACAGTGGTATATCAATAAATATGATAGGAATGTACAATGTTGATGGAGATTACCTGTCATCTTCTGATGACTTCAGATACAAGGTTCTGAGGGGAAATACATATGTTATAAAGATAGAGCTTTCTGCAGACAGTTCACAGGATTTTAAGCTTACCTACACAGATTATGAGCATGAAAGAGGTGGAAGCCTTACACTTGGTGAAGCAAAAGCAATAAAGATAACTGTTGGTGGCAAAAAAACTGATTATACTTTCTGTCCGACAACTTCAGGATCATATATTCTGAGTTTGTCAAAAGGGGAATATAGAAATATAGAACTATATCAGGGAGATAAATATATCTCCGGATCAACATATGATTATTATAACGATGTATGTAAACTCCCGGCATATTTGTCTAAGGGAATTACTTACACATATGTGATCCCAACTAATGGAAGCGAAGATGATACAATTGCAGTAAAGCTTGAGAAGGGTGGAGAGAATCCTACAATAGCGGCTGCAGAGGTAGTTAAGGATTCTTGCGAGTATATAGACAATGCACATATAACTGGAATGGTTGAACTTACTTATTCTGATGGATCAAAAAATGATTTGAATTTCAGTTACTGGATCAATGAAAAGTGTATATGCACAGACAAATACGATAATAGTGTACAGATAGTGTTTACACTGTTGGATTCTGAAAAAAATCCAGAAGTAATGGCTGAAGTCAGATATAAATCATATGATTCAAATGAGTGGAAATATGTAAAACAGAAAACATTTAATATCAGAGGTAACTATTCAGATGACTGGAAGAATGCAAATTGGATAAAAACACTCAATCTGAATGAGGATTACAAAGGAAATTTTGATGCTCAGGATAGTGTATATTTCAAATTCAAGGCAGATGCCAGAGGAAAATATATTGTTAAAGTTACTGGTGCAAATATCACTGTTAAGGATCTTGACACAGACAGTGTTATAGGATACGAGGGAAACTATATTTACAACCTTAGAGCAGATCATACATATGGAATCAATGTGCGAAAATATGATGGAGCTGATGGTGTATATACAGTTTGTGTAAGCAGTGCAAAAGAGATAGAAGATGTAACAATATTAAGATATGCAGGAAATATATATGATATAGGTTACAGCAACTACACATATAGAAATGCAAAGATCAAGGTTCTATATGCTGATGGTACCTCTGAGATAGTAAACGGTGGTGAGGTGACCAAGGATGGACAGTATGTAAATTGTGAATGGAGGGAAGTCAACTCCCAGAGTGCTGCGCTTACAGTTTCTATTGGCGGCATGTCAGATAGATATATCGTAGCATATTCATCACTTGATACGGCACCTGAGTTGACATTTACAGGTAATATTGCTGAAATATCCAAAGATTTTGCAGATGATAGTTATGAAAGAGCTGTGTATAAAGTTACTGTACCGCAGACAGGAGAGTATGCATCGTCACGTACAGGATATACTTCAAATACTCTTTATAATGCAGATGGAACTGAGGTATCAAGAAATGAAAATAGTAGATATTCTCTAAAAAAAGGAGAAGTATATTACTTATGTGTTTCATTCTACAAAGATGAGACAGTCAAATTTGGCGTTGCCTATGACGGAACATGGGAGACAATAAGGGAAGCAACTTGTATTGAAACTGGAAAAAAGAGAAGGAAAAATCTTATTACCGGTGAATATGAGGAGAAGAGTATTCCAAAGATTGATCATAAATATACAAAATGGGTTGTGACAGTTCCAGCCACCACAAATACAGCAGGCAAGAAGGAACTTGTCTGTGAGATGTGTAAATTGGAATCCGGAAAAACACAGACCATAGCAAAGCTGAAGACAGTCACATTGAATACCAAGTCATTTGTATACGATGGAAGAGAAAAGAAGCCATCAGTCGTTGTGAAGGACAGCAAGGGAAAGACAGTAAACAACAAAAATTATACAGTGACCTACAAGAACAACAAGGCGGTAGGAAAGGCAAATGTTACTGTTACATTCAAGGGTGATTACAGTGGCAAGGTCGATCTGACATTTACGATCCGTCCGGCTGCCACAAGCATCAAGACTGTACAGAACGCTGCAAATGGAGTTAAGCTCACATGGACTAAGTCAAATGGAGCTGGTGGATATATCGTATACAGAAAGGCTGGAAAGGGAAAGTACAGCAAGCTGGCCAATATAAACAAAAACACAATACTGAGCTATACAGATAAGTCAGCTAAAAATGGAACGGTATACACATATAAGATTGTTGCGTGCAAGACGGCAGGCAAGACAAGTTACAATGCGGCTGACAGCAATCAGAAAACCATTATGAGAATCACTTCGTCAAAGGTTACCAAGACCACGAACAAGGCAGGAAAGAAGATGACTGTTAAGTGGTCGGTAAATTCCAAGGTAGGAGGATATCAGATACAGTATTCTGTAAAGAGCAATTTTGCCAAGGCAAAGACTGTAAAAGTGACCGGAGCTAAAAAGTCAAATGTCACAATAGCAAAATTGGCTAAGAAGAAATATTATGTGAGAGTCAGAAGCTTCAAGAAGGTAGGAAAAACAACTTACTATTCTGCATGGAGCACAACAAAGAATGTGGTTATAAAGAAGTAGAATAGTAAATTATTTGCGCATATTGCGATTGACAAACCACAAATACTTGCTATACTAATGAATGGATAGGTTCAGAAATGGCTTATACAGGCGGTTTTCTGGATCATATAAGTTAAAAACGATGACAGAGACAGTACGGAGTCTGCGAGATCAGCAGCGAGCCGGGGGCGGTGCGAGCCCGGTGACAGTAGAGACTTTCGGAATATCACTCTGGAGTTGCAGACCAAAAGAGATTTGCTCAAGTAGGCTCTGACGTATTTCCTGCGTTAAAGGGAGCGCATATGTTAGTATGTAAGTAATAGGTGGTATAACGAACTCAAAGCCCTTCGTCCTGATTACGACGAAGGGCTTTTTTATATTTATCACAGAAAGGAAAGACGACATGTACGACAAGGTTTCGACTAAACTGGAATTCGTGAACAGAGAGCAGAAGGTATTGGACTTCTGGAAAGAAAATCAGGTATTTGAGAAGAGTGTTGAAGAGACAAAGGATCTGCCAACATACACATTCTATGATGGCCCTCCAACAGCAAATGGTAAGCCACATATCGGACACGTTCTCACACGTGTAATCAAGGATATGATCCCTAGATATCAGACAATGAAGGGACATAACGTAGTCAGAAAGGCCGGATGGGATACACATGGTCTGCCTGTTGAGCTCGAGGTTGAGAAGCTCTTGGGAATCGACGGCAAGGAGCAGATAGAGGAGTACGGACTGGAGCCATTTATCCAGAAATGTAAGGAGTCCGTATGGAAATACAAAGGCATGTGGGAAGAGTTCTCAGGCAAGGTAGGTTTCTGGGCTGATATGGACAATCCATATGTAACATACCATGATGACTTCATCGAGTCAGAGTGGTGGGCGCTGAAGAAGATCTGGGATCAGGGACTTCTGTACAAGGGCTTCAAGATCGTGCCTTACTGCCCAAGATGTGGTACACCTCTTTCAAGCCATGAGGTTGCACAGGGATATAAGACAGTCAAGGAGCGTTCAGCAGTAGTAAGATTCAAGGTTATCGGAGAGGACGCATATTTCCTCGCATGGACAACAACACCTTGGACACTTCCTTCAAACGTAGCACTCTGTGTAAATCCAGATGAGACATACGTGAAGGTTAAGGCAGCAGACGGCTACACATATTATCTTGCACAGGCGCTTGCAGACAAGGTTCTCGGCGGTCTTGCAAAGGAAGCAGCAGACGATCAGGCAGCAGTTCCTGCATACGAGGTTCTTGAGACATATGTCGGTAAGGATCTTGAGTACAAGGAGTATGAGCCGCTCTATGAGTGCGTAAAGCCTGTATGTGAAAAGCAGCACAAGAAGGGCCACTTCATCACATGTGACACTTATGTAACTATGACAGATGGTACCGGTATCGTTCATATCGCACCTGCATTTGGTGAGGACGATGCAAATGTCGGAAGAAACTACGATCTTCCATTTGTACAGTTTGTAGATGGCAAGGGTGACCTCACTGAGGAGACTCCATTTGCCGGAATGTTCGTAAAGGATGCAGACCCTGAGGTACTCAAGGATCTGGACGCAAGAGGACTTCTCTTCGATGCGCCTAAGTTCGAGCATGAGTATCCACACTGCTGGAGATGTGACACACCACTTATCTACTACGCAAGAGATACATGGTTCATCAAGATGACAGCGGTAAGAGACAAGCTGGTTAAGAATAATGACACTGTAAACTGGATCCCGGAGAGCATCGGTAAGGGACGTTTCGGCGACTGGCTGAAGAACGTTCAGGACTGGGGACTTTCAAGAAATCGTTACTGGGGTACTCCGCTGAACATCTGGGAGTGTGAGTGCGGCTGCAGACATGCCATCGGATCAAAGGAAGAGCTCCGCTCAATGAGTGACAACTGCCCTGAGGACATCGAGCTTCACCGTCCGTTCATCGACGCTGTAACCATCAAGTGTCCTGAGTGTGGCAAGCAGATGCACAGAGTTACAGAGGTTATTGATTGCTGGTTCGATTCAGGATCAATGCCATTTGCACAGTGGCACTATCCGTTTGAGAATCAGGATATATTTGAGAAGCACTTCCCTGCTGACTTCATCAGTGAGGCTGTTGACCAGACAAGAGGATGGTTCTACTCACTTATGGCGATCTCAACACTGCTGTTCGACAAGGCTCCGTTTAAGAACGTAATCGTTCTCGGACATGTCCAGGATAAGGACGGACAGAAGATGAGTAAGTCCAAGGGAAATGCGGTAGATCCTATGGATGCTTTGAACAAGTACGGTGCAGATGCCATCAGATGGTACTTCTACAGCAATTCAGCACCATGGCTTCCTAACAGATTCCATGAGGATGCGGTTGTTGAGTGTCAGAGAAAGTTCATGGGTACACTGTGGAACACATATGCGTTCTATGTACTCTATGCAAATATAGACAACTTCAATCCACTTGAGCATGAGCTAGAGTACGACAAGTTGTCACTTATGGATAAGTGGCTTCTGTCCAAGCTGAACTCAACAGTCAAGGCAGTTGACGCAAACCTTGGCGCATACAAGATCCCTGAGACAACAAGAGTTCTCGAGGAGTTCGTGGATGACATGAGTAACTGGTATGTCCGTCGTGGCCGTGAGAGATACTGGGCAAAGGGCATGGAGCAGGACAAGGTAAATGCTTACATGACACTTTACACAGCGCTCGTTACTATAGCACAGACAGTAGCTCCTATGCTCCCATTCATGGCAGAGGATATTTACCAGAATCTGGTTAGAAATATAGACAAGGATGCACCTCTCTCAGTTCATCTGTGCTCATTCCCTGAGGTGGATGAGAAGATGATCGATCCAGAGCTCGAGGTAGCTATGGACGAGATCCTGAAGATCGTTGTTCTGGGACGTGCAGCAAGAAATACAGCAAATATCAAGAACAGACAGCCGATCGGCAAGATGTATGTCAAGGCTGACAAGAAGCTTTTCGGTGAGGAGAAGGCTATCATCGAGGATGAGCTGAACGTGAAGAACGTTGAGTTCGATGATGATGTAAGCGCTTACACAACATACAGCTTCAAGCCACAGCTTCGTACAGTCGGACCTAAGTACGGTAAGCACCTTGGTAAGATCAAGGAGCATCTGTCAGCACTGGATGGCAACGCAGCCATGGCAGAGCTCAAGGCAGAGGGCGCTCTGAAGTTTGAGGCAGACGGAGAGGAGATCGTACTCACTGAGGCTGATCTTCTGATCGACATGGCTCAGATGGACGGTTTCGTATCTGAGGCAGACGGCGGTGTGACAGTAGTTATCGACACAAATCTGTCAGAGGAGCTTCTTGAGGAAGGATTTGTCCGTGAGATAGTATCCAAGGTTCAGACTATGAGAAAAGAGGCTGGATTCGAGGTTATGGACAAGATCACTGTATACGCTGACGGAAGCCAGAAGGCAAATGACATCATCGCAGCAAATGCGGATGCCATCATCGGCGACGTTATGGCAACAGAGATCATAACCGGCTCGGTTGACGGATACACCAAAGAGTGGAACATCAACGGTGAGAAGGTAACTCTTGGAGTGAAGAAGAACGACTAAGGGATATAATATTAGGGTTTAAAACAGGCATTTTGGAAAAAATATCCCTGATCAAGAGAATACGGCTCGAAAGGTACAAATCTTAAAGATTTTGTATCTTTCGGGCTATTTTTATGTGATTTAGGAAAATTTTGTACTTTCTTTAAATATATTTGGATATTAGGGGATGACGGTGGAATTACGATTTATTAAGTTTGTGTATGTGTGGTGTTGGGAGTATATTATTGTATGAATAAATCGTACAAAGGACTGCCGTCAATATGTATATTGGCCAGTCAGAAAAACAAAGGAGAAAAAGATGATAGCAATTTTCATTGCACCTTTTTACATAGCGTTAAATATATATTTGTTCTGGAGAATAAAGGGCTGGGTACAGGCATATTTCCCGAAACTCAAAGGCAAGAAGGGCTGGATAGTCCCGATAGTGCTATATGCATTTCTGGCGTCGGCGCTGGTGATCGCATTCTTCCTGCCACAGGGAAGGTTCAAACGTGGCATGAAGCTGGTGGGCAATTACTGGCTGGGTGTTCTGCTTTATATGATATTCTTCATAGTGATAGCCGAGCTTGGAAGATTCCTACTGCTTCATGTATTCAGAGTGAGCAAAGATAAGATATGTGTGCCGCGGGTTCGCAGGATAGTAGGCTGTGTGTGCGCAACACTTATCATGTGTATATCATTCTGGGGAGTGGTAAATGCGAGACTTGTGCGGGTGACGCCTTATGATGTGACCATCAATAAGGAAGCACGGGATGAGAATGGTCAGAAGATGGATTCCATGAAGATAGTGCTGGTTGCAGATCTTCATCTTGGATACAACTTAGGCGTCAGGCAGGTTCAAAGAATAGTGAATTCTATAAATAAGCAGGACGCAGATCTG
>ERZ507028.38-NODE-38-length-48249-cov-4.705648_pt1 | contig 48249 bp, 46 predicted proteins | sample MGYA00512875_ERZ507028 | MGnify/ENA metagenome assembly ERZ507028 | reverse complement strand
GAAGCCGCTGGCCGAAATCGCACCCCAGACCCCGGCAGGACTGCGCCAGATTACCGAGAAAGCTATGGAAAAGGCGCAGAGCGACAGCTTCGGCGATATCGAGGAGCTTTTCGATTATGTAATAAAAGAGGGCATCGACATTCTGAATAAAACACCCGAGCTTCTCCCGATACTCAAACAGGCAAATGTTGTTGATGCGGGCGGCAAGGGCTTTGTCGTGATGCTTCAGGGCATGCTTGCGGCACTCCGTCACCATCCCGTGGTCTGCTCGGAGAACGGCGAAAGCCATGATACTGCGGCAAAGGCAAATTTCGCCGAATTTTCCGGTGAAAACATAGAATTTCTCTACTGTACGGAGTGCATAGTGAAAAAGAGCGCCGAATATATCGGCGAAGATACGGCGCGTGAGCTTTACAAAACGCTTCTCCCTCTCGGAAACAGCATGGTTTTCGTAGATGACGAAAATGTGATAAAGCTTCATATTCATACAAACGAACCCGGCACGGTTCTCTCTTCGGCACTCCGCTTCGGCACTCTGCTCACTGTGAAAATCGAGAATATGCTCGAGCAGCATTCTTCACTCGCCGCTATTCCCGAAAAGCCTGCAAAAACAAAGAAATACGGCTTCGTTTCTGTTTGCAACGGCGACGGCATACGCGATGTTTTCGCAGATCTCGGCGTAGACGGCTTTGTTCTCGGAGGTCAATCCATGAACCCGAGCACAAAGCAGATTATCGACTGTGCAAATAGCCTCGGCGCGGAGAATATATTCATTCTCCCGAATAATAAAAATGTATATCTCGTTGCGGCACAGGCGGCGGAAGAGCTCGGCAAAAATGTCCGCGTAATTCCTTCAAATTCCGTTCCTGCCGGCATCTCCGCCATGATGAGCTTCGATCCCGAAGCGGAAGCGGATGAAAATTTCTCCGCCATGACGGAAGCCGCTTCGGCTGTAAAGTCCCTTACTGTAACCCGTGCGGTGCGCGATTGCGATATCGACGGGCTGAACATAGCAAAAGATAACTACATGGGACTGATAAACGGCAAGATAAAATGTGTTGCCGAAAACAGTCTCGACTGCCTCAAACAGCTTACTACGGTGAGTGAGTCTGAAAACTTCACCGTTTTCACCGGAAGCGATGTAAATGACGTTAACGCTTCCAAAGCCGCAGATACCATTCTCGGTGTCGTTCCCGATGCCGAAGTAACGGTTCTTGTCGGCGGTCAGCCGCTTTATGATTATGTAATCATGGCGGACTGAAGATAAAAGTCTTCATATTTCTCCTTCCTGACGACGGTGCGGTGGCGTTTTGCCCCGCGCCGTTCGTCGCTTTTGCGTTTTTTGCGGAAGACGGTTTCTCACGCAAAAGCAAAATCACAAGAGCAGAAGCGAAAAACGCCTCTGCTCTTTCCTTTTATGCTATAACCGTACCCGTCATATCGGTATCCGCCGAGGCGGGTATTTCTTCATCGCTTTTTGCGTCGGCAAGACCGAAGCTGACTGTTATCGCGTCATTCACCCTCTGCATAAGTAGTTCGTCGAGATGCCCCATTTTTTCACGCAGACGCTTTTTGTCTATCGTTCTTATCTGCTCAAGCAGTATCACTGAATCCTTTGCAAGTCCGAAATTTCGTGCATAGACATCTATATGAGTAGGGAGCTTCACCTTGTCAAGCCTGCTTGTTATCGCGGCTGCGATGACTGTCGGGCTGTATTTGTTTCCCACATCATTCTGCACTATGAGAACAGGTCGCAGCCCGCCCTGCTCGCTCCCGACAACAGGACTGAGGTCGGCATAGAAAATATCTCCTCGTTTTACGGTCAATTTTTTTCACACTCTCTTTTTACAGTTTTGAAAGAAAAAACTTTCTACTATATTTTTACCGATTTTACCGCTTTGTTAGTCAAGGAAATAAATAAACCGTATGCCAAAATATGACAAAAATATGCGGCATATCATTTCCTGATATATTATATTGCATATTTCGGTTTTTGCCAGAGCCGCACCCCTTCGGTCTACATATTTCGCCACGGTGCGTAATATAATAATGGCAGGGATAATAGATTTTTCCTCGCTTATATTTCATTTCAATTCATTCGCAGGACAGAAATGCTTCACTTTACAAAAAACCCTTGACTTTTCGGAAGAAAACATATAAAATAGTAATTAAGTGAAAAGTGTGAGGTGTTTTCCCGCGATGAAAAAGGTGCTGATAACAGGCTTTGAGCCCTTCGGCGGCGCAGAGAGAAATCCGTCCTATGACGCGGTGTCGGCTCTGCCGGATATCGAAAACACCGAAATAAAAAAGCTCTTCCTACCCGTTGTCTGGGATAAGGCGACAGATATCCTCGAAAGAGAAATCGACCTCTTTTCACCCGACATTGTTATTTTGTCAGGACTTGCGGGCGGCTCAAGGTGCATACGTATTGAGCGCATAGGCATAAATCTTCGCGGTGCTATCCGCGACAATGAAGGGCTTTTCCCTTCACATTCCGACATTCCTGCGGAATTTCCGTGCATTTCAGGCGGTGATGCGGCATATTTTTCAACTTTTAATTTTGCCGCGATAAAAAATGCCGTCTCCGCGCTCGGGCTTCCTGTTTCTTATTCGTTTTCCGCGGGAACTTATCTCTGCAATGATGTACTATACCATACTCTTTCAAAGAACTTGACAGAAAAAAGAAATATGCAGGTTGGATTTATCCATCTTCCTTATGAATCGGGCGGAAATATCGGGCAGGATGTCTTTTGCCTGCCGCTTTCCGACATGGTGAAAGCTTTGCGCAGTGCGGTTATCGCCTGTGTTTTTCCGAGCACCGATTCAAATCTCACAAAGAAAGGCTGAGACATATGAAAAAAACATTACTCAAGAAAATGCTTTGTTTACTGCTTGCCTCATGCGTTATAATATTGGCAGCAGGCTGTACCCCTTCAAAAAGCGTGCAGAAAAAGGTACTCAATTACCTTCACGAAAAATACGGAAATAATTACGATTTTGAGTATGTAAGCTACACGCAGAACAAAGAAACAAGCGGCAGATATGAGGTCAATGCCAGATGCAGGAATGACGGACTCGATTTCAAAATATTCGTCTACTCTTCCGTGCTGATTACAGACAGCTATTCCGTAGACCGCGCAAATGCCGCCATGGAAAAGAGCATACGCGAATTTCTCCTTTCACGCGATTATTCCGACTCCATAGAGAAAATAACATGGCTGAATGTATTTGAGGACGATGCTACCGACTATAAGTTCCGCACCGTTCCAATCACAGAACACTATGATCTCTCCGACGCGGAAAACATCTATCGCGTGGAAATGTCAGACGATCTCAATCCCTATCAGTTTGTCGGCGGCATATATAATTTCAATGCCGACCTGCTTGATTCCGGCGTTGAGCTGAAATCCGCTTCCTTCTCATTTGAATATAAGGATTTGACATTCGTTGTGGAAACCGATTCGGAATCAATAAAGAAATACAGCTATGGTGAAACCATAGAAAAAATGGTTCCCATAATAGAAACAAATGCAAGCGTAAAAAAGGGTATTTTCAGCATAGATAAGGTATGCACTATCAAAATGGATGCCGCTATGCGCGATCAGGAATTTGCCGTTCATAAAAGCGTGCATTAACAAAAGCAATAAGGGCGACCTCGGTCGCCCTGTTTTCTTAAAAGCCTGCTGTGGTGCGGCTTTTTCATTTTATACAAAAGTTTATCATGATAAATTTATAAGTTGTACTTGAAAAGTTAATAATTATATTGTATAATCAATTTAAATGCAGGAGCAAAGTATAATCCGGCACCTGCGCGGAGGGCAAAAATGAAAGTAACGCTTATTATACCGATGTATAACGAAAGCTCCATAATAAACGGAGCTATAGATACATTCTACGGATATATGAAGGAGCATTTCGGCGATTGGGAGCTGATTTTTGTAGATGACGGCTCTGTCGACGGATGCGGAAAAGCTGTCGAAGCAAAAAGTGCTGATGACAGCCGCGTGCGCCTTATCTCATATACTCCGAATATGGGCAAGGGTTGTGCCGTGCGCACAGGTATGCTCGCTTCCACAGGTGATATAGTGATTTTTACCGACTGTGACAACGCCTACGGCACGGACGTGATAGAAAAGATGGTAAAGCAGTTTGAAGAGAGCGACTTTGACGTGATACTCGGCTCGCGAAATATTTCCGCCGATGGATATGATGGCTATACTTTTATACGCAAGCTCGCATCAAAGACATATCTCAAGGTGCTTTCTATTGCCGCCGGATTCAAATATTCCGATTCGCAGTGCGGTTTCAAAGGCTATCGCGGAGAGGCAGCAAGGAGAATTTTCCGCAACTGCGAGGTAAACCGTTTTGCCTTTGACCTCGAAGCTACCATGATAGCTCAGCGTCTCGGCTATAAGATAGGCGAGATGGGTGTCAAGGTTATAAACCACCGCGAATCAAAGGTTAATGTCCTGCGCGACACGCCGAAAATGCTCGCCGATGTGCGTCGCATGAAGAAAAACGTTAAAAATAAGACGCTTGTATAAAACGCAAAAAAGCTCGGTGAAACCGAGCTTTTTTGCGTTTGCGGGTATTTTTTCACAGATGAGATGAGCAGTAAGTAAGCTTTTGTACTTTTCTCGCGAAAATCACCCGAAATCCCTCGGCGATGCCGAGGGATTTGCTTTTCACTATTTATATTACTTTATCGGCTCGAAATCAGCTGCACCATGCTTGCAAAGCGGGCAGATATAGTCTGCGGGAAGCTCCTCGCCCTCGTAGACATATCCGCAGACCTTGCAGACGTATCCCTTCTTTCCTGCCGTTTCGGGCTTGGGCTTCACATTTTTGTGGTAGTAATCGTATGTCATGGTAGGCTTATCACTCATCACGCGTGCCTCCGTCACAGAGCAGATAAACATTCCGTGTGAGCCGAGGTCAACATAGTCCTCAACCTTTAGCGAGAAAGCCGCGTTTATATAGTGCGGCAATATAACAAGTCCGTTGTCCGCGCGTGCGGGTGTGCAACCCTCAAATTTATTTACATTGCGTCCGCTCCGGAAACCGAACTGCTCAAAAACCTTAAAAGGTGCTTCCGTAGACAGGCAGTTTACATTCATTATTCCGGTGCGCTTTATCACATGGTATGAGTAATTTGCCTTATTTATGTTGACGGCAATCCTGTTCGGATTATCGGAAACCTGCGTCACGGTATTTACAATAAGCCCATTGTCATGCTTGCCGTCATTTGAGGTGACGACATAGAGTCCATAGCCTATGCGGAAAAGCGCGCTCATATCATTTTTGTTTGCCGTCGCGGGAGAAAGTGCCGTATACTCGCGGCAAAGCTCGCCTGCCATCTTTCCTATCTCTTCCCTGTTCGCTTCGGTCATGGCGGATTTCACCGTTACAACTCCGTCAAGCCATGTGATGTTTTTGCAGCCCTCGAGCATACCGCGCATTATCTTTGCGGCAAGCGGTGCCCATGAACCGTTTTCGATAAGTCCCACAGTGCGGTTTTTGAAGCCGCGCTCCGTAAGATGATTTATAAATTCACGCATGAACGGGAAAATCTCCGCATTATATGTTGTTGTCGCAAGCACAAGTTTGCCATAACGGAAAGCATCGGCAACAGCCGCCGACATATCTGCGCGCGCAAGGTCATGAACGGCAACATTCGGGCATCCGCCTACGCGGAGCTCATCGGCAAGCAGAAGAGCTGCCTTTTTCGTATTGCCGTAAACCGAGGTATACGCAATACATACGCCCTCTGTTTCAACGCTGTAGGACGACCATGTATTGTAGAGATCTATATAATATGAAAGGTTATCCGAAAGCACGGGACCGTGAAGCGGACAAATGATATCTATATCGAGCGTCCCCGCCTTTTTGAGAAGTGTCTGAACCTGTGCGCCGTATTTGCCGACTATGCCTATATAATATCTCCTCGCTTCGTCTGCCCATGGCTCCTCGGCGTCAAGTGCGCCGAACTTGCCGAAGCCGTCTGCCGAGAAAAGCACCTTGTCGCGGCTGTCATAGGTCACCATGACCTCAGGCCAGTGCACCATCGGCGCAAAAACAAACGTTAGCGTATGCTCGCCAAGTGAAAGCGACTCGCCGTTTTCCACTGTGAGCTTATTTTTGCATAGTCCCTCGCCGAAGAAAGCGTCTATCATGGCGAAAGCCTTCGCGTTTGCCACAACGGTAGTCTCGGGATAGGCACGAAGGAAATTCGCTATATTTGCCGAGTGATCTGGCTCCATATGCTGAACTATGAGAAAATCGGGGCTTCTCTCTCCGAGTGCCTCGGCGAGATTATCAAGCCATTCGTGTGCAAAGGCGGCATCCACCGTGTCCATTATGGCTATCTTCTTATCCATTATAACATATGAATTATAAGCCATACCGTTCGGCACGCGGTACTGCCCCTCAAAAAGGTCAACCTCGTGGTCATTTACTCCGATGTATTTTATGTCTTTTGTTATATTCATTTTATCTTCTCCCGTGTTTTTTCTTCATTATAACAGCTTTTTCTTTATTTGTCAAGCAGTAATGATTATTATTATTAAATATTTTCCCAAAATCAAGCAACAGAAATTAAATTTTGCCAAAACTATTGACAAAGCAATAGTTTTGTGATATAACTGTACTAACAGTAATAATACAGTTAAGGAGGAAGGCATTATGATACAGATAGACCCGCGTTCGAGAATGCCGATATACGAGCAGCTCGTTGACGGGATAACAAGGCTTGTGGTATCCGGCGCGATGGAGGCGGACGGAGTTGTCCCCTCGGTTCGCGTGCTCGCGGCGGAGCTTTCAGTAAATCCGAATACCGTGCAGAAGGCTTTTTCCGAGCTGGAGCACCGCGGCATACTATACAGTGTCCCGGGAAGAGGGCGCTTTGTAAACGGAGATGTGGCTGTACTGCGGACGAAGCAGGAGGAAAAGCAGCTTGAAGCACTCGCAGAAGAAATGAAAAAAGCAGTTTCCATGGGCGTTAGTCGCAAACGCATAATTGCACTCGCAGAAGAGATAGCAGGAGGAAAAGCCGATGATTGAAATAAAAAACATAACCAAATCATATGACGAGGTGCTCTCGCTTTGCGATGTGAGCGCCACTATAGGAAGCGGCTCCATCTACGGACTCATCGGAAGCAACGGCGCCGGAAAAAGCACCCTGCTGCGCGTTATGGCAGGCATATTCAAGCCGGACAGCGGCGAGATACTCTTTGACGGCAGACCCGTTTTCGAAAACAACGCAGTTAAAAAGGAAATTTTCTATATTTCGGATGACGAATACAAGCTCCCGGGGGCAAATACCGACGATATGATGCGCTTCTATCGCTCGATATATGACAGATTTGATTCCAGGCGGTATGAAAATCTCTGCGAGATGTTCAGGGTGGAGCGCAAGCGCTCGCTTTCCACATTTTCCAAGGGAATGAAGCGTCAGGTGGATATTCTGCTCGGGCTTTCTTGCCGTCCGCGCTATTTGCTCTGCGATGAAACCTTCGACGGGCTCGACCCCGTCATGCGTCAGTTCGCAAAAAAGCTGATATGCGAGGAGGTCGCCGAAAGCGGTATGACGCCGATAATCGCCTCTCACAATCTCCGCGAGCTGGAGGACCTATGCGACCATGTAGGACTTATCCACCGCGGCGGCATACTTTTCGAGAGCGACATAGACGATATGAAGTGCGGCATTTCAAAGGTTCAGATGGTAGTGACCGGCTCCGACATCGATGTGACGAGCTTCGCTCCGCTGCGCTTAGTGGATTTCCGCCGCGCGGGCAGCGTGATAACGCTCATCGCAAGAGGAAGCGCCGAGGAAATAGAGGCAAAGGTGCTCTCGCTCTCACCGAAATTTTATGAGATTCTCCCGCTGACGCTGGAGGAAGTATTTATATCGGAAATGGAGGAAAAAGGATATGATTTCACAGAAATCCTCGACAAAAACTGATTCCCGTTTTTCACTTTCCGGCGCGGGCAGATTTCTTATATGCAAGGCAAGGTCAAACTGGGCTTCCTTCCTGCTCTATTCCTGCCTTGCGCTGATAATACCGATATTCGTGCTCGCCGGCATGGGCTACACGGTGGGCATCGAGCGCGGCAAACTGCTGCTCGGGATGCTGCAGGACGAATCCGCCCAGATTCTCTTTACATGTGCGGCTGTGGCGGCGGCGCTTCTCTCCTCCGTATACGCATGGAGAAACACGCACACCAAAGCAGGCAACTATTTTGAGCATAAGCTCCCGCTCACAAGAAACGCGCTTTTCCTTTCAAATTCGCTCTTCGGGCTGCTTCTTTTTGCCGTTCCTTTCCTTATAATGATGCTTATCTTCACAGTGATAGGCGCATGTAACTGCGGCAGTCTTTATGCCTCATTTATGGCGGAACTGCTCAAGATAACGGTCTATACGCTTGCTTTCTATATTCTCTACTACTCTGTATTCACATTTTCCGCCGTCGTCTGCGGAAATACAGCCGTGCATGTCGCATTCTCGCTGATAGTGCTTTTCATCCCGTATACGCTCAGCTTCTGCCTGCGCAATATCTTTGAGATGACATTCGGCTGGCGCATAGCAAAGTCCACTCTGCTCGATATACTCAATACCTCGCCGATATCGCTCTATACCCGCTTCGGCTCGCTTGTGGATATGTCAATCGGCAAAGTATTCCTCGGTTCGCTCTATGTGCTCATCGGCGCGACCGTGATAATCACAATCGCCTCTGTACTCAATATCTTCCTAAAGAGTGAGCGCGCGGGCAACGCCTTCACATATAACGGCATCAGGGTGACTGTGAAATACATTATCATATTTATAATAATGACGCTCGTCGCATGTCTGCTCGCAGACACCAGCGCGAGAAACGCGGGCGGCATCATAATCTCGTGCCTGCTCCTTGCGCTCATAGGCTTTGCATGCAATATAGTGCTCAATATGATAATGTATCGCGGGGTTCGCCGCGGCGCTCTCAAGGGCATACGCGCATTTGCCTGCGTGGCTCTTGTCTGCCTGATAATCATGAGCGCGATGATACTGCGCTCGGGCAAAGCTCCCGTTGAGCTTTCCTCCGGCTTCTGCCGCGAGGTAATCATGTTCGATAACGAAAACGAATACGGAAAGCGCCGCGTATATCTCATCACGGATAAGGACGATATCAGGCGCCTCATGGAGATTGCATCAAACAGAAAATACACCGACTTAAATATCGGTTACGAAGAGTCATATACTTCTGTAGACACAAAAGACGTCGATAATGCAACCTACGGTTACTTGTCAAATTCGTTCCATGCGGCTATAATAGTAAATACCGTATTCGGTTCTACACTGCGCAATTATTTCAACTATGACTTTATAAGTGAGGACGATGCAAGATTCATCGAAAAGCTGAAAAATAAGACAACCGTAGAAGATGCGCTCATTTCTCTCTCCAAATCCTGCGAGGTCTACGCATGTTCTGCAGGTTTTGTCTCCGGAACATTCAGAAACAGCGGACTCGACGATATCCTGCGCGATGTGTACCTTCCGGAGCTTAAAGAAATGTACGGGCTCGACTACGTGGACTTCTCCATGAAATCCGCCTACAGCGCTTTCTGCATCGACGGATACGGCAACAGCATAACGCTCCCCATTTATTCCGACATGGTGAAAACCCAAGCGGCAATAAAGAAGCTCTACGACGGCAAGGAATTTCCGGATGCACCCGCCTTCTCGGCTGAAGAAATAGTCGAGAATCAGTGCCGCGAGATAATGATAACCTGTGATATTTACGGTGTTGCCCGTACGCCGGGCGGCGATTATCACAGCGATCAGGACTACTTCAAAAGCATCGGCAGAAATCTCTCGGTAAATGTTCCCTCAGAGAAACTTTCCATGATGGCTCTCATCGATTATATCATCGAAAATCCCGATGCGAAAAAATATAATTCCTCGCTGATATACGCAACAGAAGAAGACGAAAAGGAAGGTAAAGACCCTATCGCAAGGGTGGATATTAACGCATATATCAAACTTGAAACGCACCCTTCCAGAGAAAGACTGAGATCCGTCTTTGTTCCCTTCAACCGTGAAACGGCAAAAATCCTCGATATAGATTATGACGGATTGGTAGCCGAAATACTGGCATTTATCGCAGAAAACGAAAACACGGAAAGCGCTGACTAAAGCTCTTTTCTTCGGGTAAACAATAAAAATAAAGCCGAAAAGGAGGCACATTTCCGTGTGCCTCCCGCGGCAAATAATAAAGGACAAGAAAATGGAAACTTTAAGCTATATAAACTATATCATAGCGATAATTTTCACCCTGTGCTACTGCTATCAGTTTTTCTATGTGATAGTACCGTGGCTTTTCGCAAAGAAGAAGAGCAAGGCTCCCGTCACCGACCATAAGTATGCCGTTCTCATTGCCGCGCGCAATGAGGAGGTAGTAATAGGAAATCTCATCGAGAGCATAAAGGATCAGAAATATGACAGCTCTCTTGTAAATGTTTTTGTCGTTGCCGACAACTGCACCGATAAGACAGCCGAGATAGCGAGAAGCCTCGGCGCCACTGTGTACGAGCGTTTCAATAAGGAGCACGTCGGCAAGGGCTATGCCATGGAATATCTGCTCGACCGCATAAATGCGGACTATGGCTGGGACTCCTTTGACGGCTATTTCATCTTTGATGCGGACAATGTCCTCGATGAAAACTACATCGCCGAGATGAATAAGACATTCTCACAGGGCTACAGCATAGTGACGGGCTACCGCAACTCAAAAAACTACGGCGACAACTGGATCTCCGCAGGCTACGGGCTCTGGTTTCTGCGTGAATCGCAGTATCTTAACCGCTCACGTATGTGTCTCGGCACAAGCAGCTCCATCGGCGGAACAGGCTTTATGTTCAGCCGTGAGATACTTGAAAATAACGGCGGCTGGAAATTTTTCCTGCTCACCGAGGACCTTGAATTTACAATAAAAACCATCATCGACAAGGAAAGAATCGGCTACTGCGAAAAGGCAATGCTTTTTGATGAACAGCCGACGAGCTTCCGGCAGTCATGGCGCCAGCGTCTGCGCTGGTCCAAGGGCTTTCTGCAGGTGCTCCGCCACTACGGAAAAGACCTTTTCTGCGGTATCTTCCGCCATCGCGGCTTTGCCTGCTATGATATGTTCATGGCGATATTCCCCGCCGTCGTTATCACACTCACGAGCCTTATCGTAAACAGCGTTTTCATTATCGCCGGCGGACTGAAGGGTGCCGATGAAATGATAGCCGTGCGCTCTATTCTGCAAACGCTTGTAAATACCTATCTGCTCCTCTGGACGCTCGGCGCGATAACCACCGTCACAGAGTGGAAAAAAATTCATACAAGCGCGATAAAGAAGATTCTCTATACCTTCACCTTCCCCATCTTCATGCTCACATATATCCCGATAAATGTGCAGGCGCTTTTCAAGAAGGTCGAATGGTCGCCCATCGTGCATACAAAGGCAAAAAGCTTGAGCGAAATACGGGCGCAGAGCGACACCGGCAAGTGATGCCGATGAAGCATATCTATATTCTTCTCACAAAAACAAAATCGGTGCCGTCCCGTATAATCGGGCTTTTCACGAGGGCGACGTATACTCATGTCGCAATAGCTTTTGAGGATGAGCCGGAGATTTTCTACAGCTTTTCAAGGCTCCGCGAGCGCTTTCCTCTCCCGGGCGGGCTCACCACGGAGAGTCCCGACAGCGGCTTTCTCGGTTCGCATGGGGAATCGCTTTGCAGGCTTGTTTGTTTTGAAGTCTCGGAGAGAGCCGCAGAGAGAGCGCGTATGAGAGTGCGGCGCATGATGAAAAGCCATTCTCTTTTCCGATACAGCCTGCTCGGCTGCATCGCCTGCCGCTTCGGAATAGAGCACCGCCGCAGAGGATATTATTTCTGCTCGCAGTTTGTCGGCGAAATCCTCGAAAAAAGCGGTGCCGCAAGCTTCGATAAAAGCGTTTCTCTGCTCCGCCCCGATGATTTTCTGCTCCTGCCGCGCATCAGAAGCATCTTTTGCGGCACGGCGGGCGAGCTTGCAAATGTACTTAAAGCAAAAAAAGTCTTTTCATAAAAAAAGAGTCCGAGGCGAATTTCGCTTCGGATTTTTGCTTGAAAAGCAGAATTCTTCTTTTAAAATACATTGACAAAAAACGATTTTTTTTGCGCTTTTTCTTTATTTTCATATTGCATTTTTACATATTGTGCGACAAATAATTGTCAATTCAGTCAATTTACAAATATGGTAAATTATGGTATAATTAAAACATCGAGAGTAGCTATTATCGAAAATAAAAAACAAGGAGAAAATTATGAAATCTATTTCTAAAAAAATTATTTCTTTCGCATTGTCCGTATTTATGTTTATATGTGTCAGCATAAATTTGTCAGCATTTGAATCCGAGTATCAAAGAGGACTTGCCGTTCTCCATTCAGCAGGTTGGAGCGACGAAGATATCTCCGACCTGCTTACTTATGATGTTGTATGCAGCTATGCCGGCTTAAAGCTTGTTGATACAAATCAGACATATTACCGTGTTACAGAGGATAGCTCCGAACCGATAACAAAAGAAGAATGTCTTGCGGATTTAACAGCTTCGGATTCCGCATTGTATATACCAAGCGGAAATCCCATGATTTCTCCGCTGGCTCACGGCGATACATGGAAAAATGAAGTCACCACAACAGACGGCTATCTTACCTATTTCGTTCAGGTATACGATGCAGGTAGCGGAATCTATGTTATCTCTGGAAGATATGAATGGATAAAAACTCCGTTTACAACTCTCACGGACTCATTCGCAGTCGGATGCGACCAGTATATGCAGCCCAATGGATCACTTGGAACAACTGACTTGGGACTCTATTATGTTTACAAATATGACACCGTTTCCATGGCTGGCGAACATACATATGAAGAGACATCTCCCGACACCATAAATATTGATGGAAGAGGCATAGTTGTATCACAGAATCTAGAAAACGGCGGAGAAAGATTAACCGTAAAAAATCACCGCGGTTTTCTGCAGTTCAAAGCCTGTGTTAAAAACAGCACTTATTATGGTGGTTCAACCAATGCAGTTGCGTTTTATATACATCAAAAATTTGTTATAAACGTCGCTCTGTCTTTCAATTTTGAAAGCATCGTATCCGGTTCTGTAAGTCTCGGAACAAAATATCAGCTGATGAGCCCCAACCCGTATGTTCCGTTTTTGATTTCCGAATGAATATATTTCTACAAAAATGGCATAAAATATACCGTTGACAAATAATATATTTTATGGTATAATTATTATATAAACATTCAATTTTGAGGTATATCTTATGAAAAACAGTAAAACCGTTTCAAAATCCCTCTTTGTCATCGTCGTGGTTGCGCTTGTAATTCTGCTCATAGCATCGATTTGTTTTTGCATATATTCACGCAGGCAGTATCAGGATGCTCAGCGGTGCGTAGAATCCTATCAGAAAAAGGCTTTGCAGAACATCTTTTTGCATATGTCTGACCCTGCCAAGCTTTCCGATGATGCTAAAGATTCCTACCGCTTTGAGAAACGAAGAGACCTTGATATAGTCATGGATATGTACTCATGGGATATTCAGTCTGATTTCACCTCATTTACAAACACCGAGTTATTCGGCGTAATCTCCCCTCTCGTAATTATTTTCAATTCCGATGCATGGCAGCAGATGGATGCAGAGACAGTAAATATGCTCCGTGAATACGGCGAGCATATTCTGAAGCCGGGCGGCGTCTCAAAACCGCTTTCATTTGAAATAGCCGACCTATATGCAAAGCTTCAGAAGTTAGTCAAATTACAATAAAGCAATAAATATAAAAATCCGAAAAGGACTGCTGCGGCAGTCTTTTTCGGATTTTTATACAGGTGTATAATTATCTTTCTCCCCTTGCCAGCTTCTGACTTCTGATATCCTTTCCCGAGAAAAGTATCAGCTCAAATTCGCCGAAGATGCGCGAGGTTATGCGGTCGGCATAGCGCGAGAAAAGCTCTTCCTTTTTGATGTTGGTGCTGATTATCATGCTCTTCTCGCCTATCAGGCGGGTATTGAGCAGATTATAGAGCGTAGCCACGGTAAACTGATTTGATACCTCTGTTCCGAGGTCGTCGATTATCAGCAGCTCACAATCGAAATATCGTGCCGTTCTCGATTCGCTTCCCTGCGACTGATATCCTCTGCCGAAGCGCTCATATTCGAAATCGTTGAAAATATTGTTTGCCGTTTCGTAGACGACATCATAACCGCGGTCGATAACAGTCTTAGCTATCGCGCTGGAAAGATGCGTCTTGCCAAGCCCCGTAGTTCCCATGAAAAGCAGATTTCTTGCCTTTTCCTCGCCGAAATTTACGGCGAAACTCTTTGCCTTTTCAAGCGCACGCTCCATATTTCTGCGTTCGTCGCCGCTGTAATAGCTGAGATCGAAATTATCAAAGCTCTGCTTGACGATGAGATTGCCGATACCGGAGCTTTCATATCCCGCAAGGACAAGCGCACGCCTCATGCATTTGCACATCACGCCGTTTATCATACCCGTATCCATGCAATCGGGGCATTCATAGTGTACATCGCTGTAATCCTCCGGCACGCCCTTTGAGAGCAGGATATCGCGGCGTGCAGAAAGCAATTCCTCATTGCCCCTTTTCAGCTCATCTATGCGCTCGTGAAGCGTCGCGGGATCGCCCTTTGCCGCCTGCATCAGCTTGAGCCCCGTCATTGCGAGCTCATTATCTATGCCCGCTATCTCGGGAAACCTCGCATGAAGTACCTTTTTTCTGCGCTCCGCATCCTCTTTGGCTCGCAGATTTTTTGTCATATATTCCTCGGAAATTCGCTTGAAATTCGCCTTGTTATAGCTCATTTATTATCCCCTCCCGCGCCGCGCGATGCGGCAAGATTGAAAAATTCATCGAGGTCAAAGCCCGCTTCTCTCTTGCCTGCCGGCTTTTTCTTATCGCTCTTTTCGTATTCGGCGACAGCCTCAGGCGTTCTCAGCCCCGATGCCACCCAGTCCGTGAGCATTTTGTTTTCATATGAAAATGAAGGGCGCGTCACCTTCGGGCTTTTCATCATTTTCTCGTAGCCGTATTCGATAAGCTCAAACGAAATGCCGAGCTTTACCCAGTTTTCAAGGCATTCCTGCTCGGTTTTTATCAGAGCGCGCTCGCCTATTCCGAAGAGTGTGCGCACTTTATATTCAAGCGAGCGCTTCTCGTCCTCGCGCTTGATATATTCCTCGAGCGCGGCGACAGTGTTTATCCCTTTGTCATAGAGACCTATCGCCGTCTGCTCTATGTAGCGAAGCGAGCCCTTGCCGATCTTCACGCAATATGAAATGAGGAGCAGGATGAACTCATTATCGAGCCGCAGGTGGTCGGAGAGATAAACGATTATTTTCGTCTCGGCCGGTGTAAGACTTCCCTTTCCGAGCAGTGCCTGCGACATTTCCGCAGTTTCCTTCAGCCTGCCGTTTTCGGCGAAAATCCTCTCTACATCATTTCCGCTGTATGCCTGAGCGGAGGGTTCGTCGGGCTTCTCTGACTTTTCATTCTTGCGCAACTTGCGGTTGCGGCTTGCGGTCGGATTTTTATCGTCGTCAGCGTAAATTTCAAGCACACCTGTACCGCGCCAAAAGGAAATCGCCGCCTCTGCCTCCGCCTCGGGCATGCCGAGCGCATCGGCTATCTCTTTCGAGGAGGTGCCGGCGCCGCCCGCAACAGCAATGAGCACGCGGAGCTCATCGCCCGATGCTTTTTCAATATGATTTGCCGTTTCGCCGGGCAGATTTATGACCGAACTGCCGAAAAGAAGCCTGAATTTCAAGACCGTTTCCTCCGTGATACCTATAATTATTAGAATAAAATTAAAAATTACAAAATTGTGAATAAAAATCCGATGCTTTGGGCAAGCTGATAGGTTATCCCGCGGAAAATGAGTTTTCCACAAGGAGTTTTCGGGAAAAACCACCCGACTTCTCCACAAATTCCACAGGTTTTTCCACAGCATTTTGGGAAAAATCGGCTGTACAAGCCGTTTTTTCCATTTTTGCCTCGGATTTATTAACAACACAATCCACAGGCTGTGGAAAACTTATTTGCGAATAAAAAGCCGATTTTCGGATTTTTATACAAATGTATTAAAAGAAATTACGCACAAATCGCAATATAAAAATTCTATATTTTGCCGATTTTCATTTTTCTCACGCCAAGCTATTGACAAATGAAAAAGTTTCGCTTATTTCGCTTTTTATATTGTGAAAAACGCACTCGCATTGAGCGAAGTATCGGAAAAATTCCCCGCAAGATACTCAAAATATCCGGCTGCGGCTATCATAGCCGCGTTATCGCCGCAGTATTTCACCTCGGGATAGTGGAAGACTATTCCTCTCTTTTTGCAAAGCTCCGAAAGCGCCGCACGCAAATGAGAGTTGGCGGCGACGCCGCCCGCAAGTGCGAGCGCATGAAGCTCCGGATGGCGCTCAAGTGCCATATCGAGCTTGATTACGGCAGAATTTACCGCCGCCGAAACGAAGCTTGCCGCCACATCCTCGCGGCATATCTCTTCTCCCTTTTGTGAGGCGGAATTGAGATAATTCAGCACTGCCGTCTTTATTCCCGAGAAGGAGAAATCGAGCGTTTCGTCATGTATCGCGGCACTCGGCAATTTCAGAGTCGGCTTGCCCTCGTAGGCGAGCCTGTCTATCGCGGCACCGCCCGGATACGGCATACCGAGCACGCGGGCAACCTTATCAAAGCATTCGCCCATCGCATCGTCGCGTGTGCCGCCGATTTCTTCTATATTATTATAATCATGCACAATAGCTATCGAGGTATGACCGCCCGACGCCACAAAGGCAAGATACGGCGTGGTAAGCTCGGGCGGGCAGAGATAATTTGCCGCGATATGCCCTTTTATATGGTTTACGGCGACGAGCGGCTTGCCGTTTGCATAAGCAAGCGACTTTGCAAAGTTTACGCCAACAAGAAGCGCGCCGATAAGCCCCGGGCTTGCCGTGACGGCTACGGCATCTATCTCAGCCATGGAAACGCCCGCGCAGGCGAGCGCATCGTATGTTATCTTCGAGATTGCTTCGCAATGCGCTCGGCTTGCTATCTCGGGCACAACGCCGCCGAAGCGCGCGTGCACCTCTATCTGCGATGCCACTATATTTGAAAGTATCTCAAACCTTTCGCCACACGAGAGGACTGCAGCCGCTGTCTCGTCGCATGAGCTTTCTATTCCGAGTATTTTCACAAAAATGTCCTTTCTGCAAGGGTTTTGGGTTTTATACAAAAGTATTATTTGCTTATTTCCGATAGATTTGCCTCATAGATTTCAGCATCTTCGTGCGGATATTTATAGAAATCGCGCCGTGTACCGATCTTCATAAAGCCGTGCTTTTCATAGAGACCTTTCGCGGCGGCATTTGATGGGCGCACATCGAGCGTCGCGCTCCTTATGCCGTTTTCGCTTGCCCAGCCGAGCAGAGCGGAGAGCAGTATACTTCCGACCCCTTCCCTGCGGTACTCCGCGTCAACAGCGACATTGCAGATATCCATCTCGTCAAGCACGAAAAATGCGTCGGCATATCCCACGCATTTTTCTCCGTCGAAGGCGCAGAGGATGATGAAATCCTCTCGTGATGCCGCGTCAAGCACGGCAAATTTACTCCACGCATTCTGCCCGAAGCACTGCGCTTCGATTTCGGCAATGCGAGAGGCATTTTCCACCGAAAAACGGCGGATATCAATCTTTTTCACTTAAAAGCAACTCCGTTATTCCCGCCTTTATCGCGTCGTAGCACTGCTCCATAGCATCGTCACCCGAAAAAAGCGGCATATTTATCTCTCCGAGTGAGACTACCTTGTCGGCAAACTCGGGATACGATTCCCTGATCACGCGCGCATAATCCTCGCGCATGGCGACTACGATATCCGCCTCCTCCATGAGATATCCCGAAAGCTGGCGGGCGCGGTGAAGTCTGTGCAGATTTCCCGCGAGCCTGCGGTCAAGAATACGTATGGCATAAGGCTCCATCGTATCGCCGACAAAGGCATTCAGCCCGGCTGATGACGCATCAAAGCGATCGCCCGCCATATCCTTCAGTATGTACTCCGCCATGGCGGAGCGGCAGGTATTTGCCACACAGACGAAAAGAACCTTTTTTCTGCTCATTCTTCCGTTTCTTCTTCATCGCGCACGCGGCAGGGCGTCGCCTCTACGGCGTCTGCCACGGGAGCTATGGCATCTCCCTCAAAAAGCTCGATTGCACCCTTGTCGCAAAGGTTTGCGAGCGCAGGGTCTATCGGCATCTTCGCAAGAACGGGAATATCGTATTCCTTTGCCACCTCTTCAACGTGACTATCGCCGAAAATATGAAGCTCCTTGCCGCAATCGGGGCACTTGACATAGCTCATATTTTCCACCACGCCGATTATCGGTATATTCATAAGCTGTGCCATGCGGACAGCCTTGCCTACTATCATGCTGACAAGCTCCTGCGGGCTTGTCACTATGATGATTCCGTCCAGCGGGAGCGACTGGAAAACCGTGAGCGGAACATCGCCTGTGCCGGGAGGGCAGTCCACTATCATATAGTCAAGGCTTCCCCAAACGGCATCCGTCCAGAACTGCTTTACAGTACCCGCAATGACGGGACCTCTCCATACAACGGGAGCGGAGGCATCCTCAAGGAGCAAATTCAGGCTGATGACCTCGATGCCTGTTTTTGTGGTCATGGGCATAATGCCGCCGAGCGGTGCCGCCTCGCAGTTACCCCTCAGTCCGAAAGCCTTCGGAATGGAGGGACCTGTGATATCGGCATCAAGTATACCGACGGAAAGCTCTCTGCGGCGAAGCTCTGTAGCGAGCAGACTGCTGACCATGGATTTGCCTACGCCGCCCTTGCCGGAAACGACGCCTATAAGCTTGCCTACGCGGCTGTACTGATTTACCGCCTCAAACTGCGGCTTTCTCGATCCGCAGGAAGCGGAGCAGGTTGAACAATCATGTGTACATTCTGACATTTTTTATATTCCTCTTTTTTCTTTTATTTTATCAAAGTATCGTAAATCCGAAGAAGTCCTTCGTATTGTTATAGCATATATCGCAGACCATCTGCGCGAGCCGCTCTATATCGAGCGGATATTCGCCGCGCTCCACATAGCCGCCGATAACGGAGCAAAGTATTCTCCTGAAATATTCATGGCGCGTATATGAAAGGAAGCTGCGCGAATCCGTCAGCATACCAATAAACTTGCCGAAGGCGGAAAGATTTGCGAGATTTTCCATCTGGGCACGCATTCCTGCGATATTGTCATTGAACCACCATGCGCTTCCGTGCTGCATTTTGGGCATGCACCAGTCAAAGCCCTCGGATTCCTCGCTCGTGTAGTTGAATGTGCCGACGAGCGTTGCAAGCGCGGCATTGTCGGTCGGGTTGAGCGAATAGAGCACGGTCTTCGGAAGTGCGCCCTCGGTATTGAGCGCGTCAAGCATGGCGGCAAGGTCTGCAATGCAGTTTTTGCCGTGAATCATATCGTAGCCCATATCGGCGCCGAGTGCTTTTGTCATAACGCTGTTTGCACGGCGAAGCGTACCGAAATGGATCTGCATTACCCAGCCGTTTCTGACATATTCCTTGCCGAAGAAGCGGATGAGCGCGCTCTTGTATATTGCAGCCATCTCTTCGCCTACGCTCTCGCCCGCAAGTGCGCGCTTGAATACCACATCGGCAATGGCGACAGCCTGTCCGGCTGTTTTTGTGCTGTCGAATGTGACATAATTGTCAAAACCGTGGTCAGCCGTGCGGCAGCCGAGCGCCTTGAAAAGCGCTATTCTCTTCGAGAGGACATCGCAGAGCGAAACAAAATCCTTTATTTCGTCTCCGGCAACCTCGGAGAGATGCTTTATATAATTTGCGAAATCGGGCGCCGTAATATTCATGCATTTGTCGGGGCGGAACGCGGGAATCACCTGAGTTTCAAAACTCGTATCACTGCGCAGAGCGATATGATACTCAAGATTGTCCGCAGGGTCGTCCGTCGTGCAGATAAGCTTGACATTTGATTTCTTTATGATGCCGCGCGCACTCATGGAGGGTTCCTCGAGCTTGTCGCAGGTGAGCTGCCATACCTCATCGCAGGTATCGGGCGAAAGCACGCCGCAATAACCGAAATAGCGCTGAAGCTCGAGGTGAGTCCAGTGGTAGAGCGGATTGCCGATGAGATTCGGCATTGCGCTCGCATATGCGCGGAACTTATCATAGTCGGAGGCATCGCCCGTTATCAGGCGCTCAGCGATACCGCAGGCGCGCATCGCTCTCCATTTGTAGTGATCACCGTAGAGCCAGAGCTGAGTGATATTTTCATATCTCTTGTCCTCTGCTATCTCCCCCGGGCTGACATGACAATGATAGTCGATTATCGGCATCTGCTCGGCATAGTTGTGATAGAGCAGCTGAGCCACATCCGAATCAAGCAGAAAGTTTTCATCCATAAATTCTTTGATTTTCATTTTTCATTCTCCTTTTCATCCCGAAATAGAAAAAACAGAGCTTTTTCTTAAATTATACACTATACTTCATTTAATTGCAAGATTTTATCCGATTTTCCCAAAGAAATTTTCCGCAAAAAACTCCCCTGCGCATAAAAAAACAAAAATTATCGGATTTTCCTCTTGCAAAAAAGGAGAAACTGTGATATTATATATATCGTATAAGAAAAATGCTGTGAAAAAGCGGCGTTTGCCCGCTATATATGCAGAAAAGAGAGACCTGTCATCGGCTGAAAGCAGGTTTGCATATGAGCAGACTGCCTTTCACTTTGGAGCTTTTGCCGTGAAACGAAGTAGCGGCAGACGCATGGCTCGCGTTATGAGCCGCAGAGTGCCCGCATATGCGGGAATTCGGGTGGTACCGCGGAATTTTATCTCCGTCCCTTTTTCGGGGCGGGGATTTTTATTTTCTCGGCATATTTCAATTAAAACAATCATCATAATCGGAGGAATACAAAATGAGAAAGCTGCTTGAAGAAATAAGAAAAAGAGCAGAAGGCGAGCTTGATTCCGGTGCCGATGCGGAGAGCATCCGTATCAAATATCTCGGAAAAAAAGGTGAGCTGACAGCTGTGCTCCGCCAGATGGGTTCGCTCTCCGCTGAGGAGCGCCCCGTAATAGGCGGTCTCGCAAACGAAGTGCGCACATATATAGAGGAGCGCATAGCAAAGAGAGCAGACGAGCTGAAAAACGCGGCTCTTCGCGCAAAGCTTGCGTCCGAAAAGCTCGATGTCACCGTCCCCGGAACACCCTCGGCTGATTTCGGTCGCCGCCATCCCCTTGCGCAGACAGAGGAGCTGATGCGCGATGTATTTATCGGCATGGGCTTCACGATAGCGGAAGGACCCGAGGTAGAATACGACTACTACAATTTCGAGGCTCTCAATCTGCCGAAAAACCACCCTGCAAGAGATACGCAGGATACATTCTATATCACGGATAATATACTGCTGCGCTCGCAGACATCGCCTGTTCAGGTTCGTGCCATGGAGCAGAGCAAGCCGCCGATACGTATCATCTCTCCGGGCAGGGTTTATCGCGCCGACCCCGCAGATGCTACACATTCGCCTATCTTCCATCAGATGGAGGGGCTTGTCGTAGACAAGGGCATAACGATGGGCGACCTCAAGGCTACGCTTGAGCTTTTCGCGCAGAAAATGTTCGGTCCGGAGACAAAAATCCGTTTCCGTCCGCACCACTTCCCTTTCACAGAGCCTTCGGCTGAAGTTGATGTTTCCTGCTTCGTATGCGGCGGAAAGGGCTGCCGCGTGTGCAAAGGCGAGGGTTGGATAGAGATACTCGGCGCAGGCATGGTTCATCCTTTCGTGCTCTCAAACTGCGGCATAGACCCCGAGGTTTATTCCGGCTTTGCCTTCGGCATGGGCATAGAGAGAATCACCATGTGCCGCTACGGCATGGATGACCTCCGCCTCCTCTACGACAACGATATGCGCTTCCTCAGCCAGTTCTGAGAGAAAGGTAGGTAAAAAGATATGATTTTATCAATGAAATGGCTTTCCGACTTTGTTGATTGCTCGGATATAGATATAAAGAAATATTGCGACAGAATGACCGATACAGGCTCCAAGGTGGAGGGCTATGAGCTTCTCGGCGAGGAGATAGAAAATGTCCGCGTAGGTCTGATTAAGAAGATTGAGCAGCATCCCGATGCAGAGCGCCTCGTCATTTGTCAGGTTGATATCGGCAACCGCACCATTCAGATTGTAACGGCTGCAAAAAATGTTTTCGAGGGCGCTTATGTTCCCGTTGCCGTCTCCCCCGAGGGAGAGAAAACTGTAGCCAAGCTCGCACACGGCGTTGAGATAAAGACAGGCAAGCTCCGCGGCGTTATTTCCGAGGGTATGTTCTGCTCTATCGAGGAGCTGGGGCTCACCACTCACGATATGCCCTTTGCCGCTACAGACGGCATTCTCATACTCAATGACGAAAATCTCGACGGCAGAACCTTTGCCCCGGGTGACGACATATGCGATGTTCTCGGCATGCGTGATACGGCGGTGGAATTTGAGATAACGCCGAACCGCCCCGATTGCCTCTCCGTCATCGGTCTTGCAAGAGAGAGCGCAGCAAGCTTTGACCGCCATCTCACGCTTCCCGCACCGAAGGTGGTCGAGTCCGGCGACGACATAAAGAACTATCTCGATGTTTCCATCTCCGATACAAAAAAGTGCATGCGCTACAGCGCGCGCGTAATAAAGAATGTTAAGATTGCGCCCTCTCCGCTCTGGCTGAGAATGCGTCTGCGCGCAAGCGGCGTCCGTCCGATAAATAATATCGTAGATATCACAAACTATGTAATGCTCGAATACGGTCAGCCCATGCACGCGTTTGATTATTCCTGCCTCACAGGCAAGAAAATAGACGTGCGCACCGCCGGCGACAAGGAAGAATTTATCACTCTCGATGACAATAAGCATGAGCTTACTTCCGATATGCTCGTGATTGCGGACAGCGTGCGTCCCGTCGCCATAGCAGGCGTAATGGGCGGCGCAAACAGCGAGATAGAAGATGACACAAGCACAGTCGTTTTCGAATCCGCCGCTTTCCTCGGCAGCTCTGTCCGGGTAACGGCAAAAAAACTCGGTATGCGCACGGAAAGCTCCGCACGCTTTGAAAAGGGGCTCGACTGCGAGCAGACAGTCACCGCCCTCGAGCGTGCCTGCGAGCTTGTGACAATGCTCGGCGCGGGTGAGGTCGTAAACGGATTGATAGATGTTTATCCTCATAAAAAAGAAATCGCCACGGTAAAATTCGAGCCGGAAAGAATGAACCGCTTCCTCGGTATCAATATCACGAGAGAAGAAATGGTAAAGATACTCGAAAAGCTTGATTTCAAGGTAGAGGGTAATACGATAACGGTTCCCTCCTATCGCGACGATGTCCGCATGATGAACGATGTGGCGGAGGAAATCGTCCGTATCTACGGATATAATGAGATAGAATCCGGCACGATGACCGTTCCCATGCTCGTCGGCGGTCTTACCGAAGAGCAGAAATTCAAAAAGGAACTCAATAATCTCCTCTGCGGCTTCGGTCTCTGGGAAATATGGACATATTCCTTTATGTCGGCTAAGCTCTATGATAAGATAGGACTTGCCGCAGACGACCCGCGCAGAAAATCCGTTGAGATAATGAATCCTTTCGGCGAAGACACAAAAACCATGCGCACAGTGGCTCTGCCATCCATGCTTTCCATTCTTGAGCTGAACTGCAAGAACAAGAGCGCGGAAAAAGTCGCTTTCTATGAGCTTGCAAAGGTATTTATCCCGCGCGAGGGTATAGTTACAAATATTCACGGACTTGAGGGAGTTCTCCCCGATGAAAGAGTGAAGATAAGCATCGGTCTCTATAATGCCGGCGATTTCTACAGAATGAAAGGCATCTGCGAGGGCATACTCAAATTTGCGGGAATAGAAAACGCTTCCTGCAAGGCAAATACAAATGAGCCGACATTCCATCCCGGCAGATGTGCCGATATCTATGCTTCCGACGGCACTCTCCTCGGAACATTCGGCGAGCTTCATCCGATAATCGCAAAGGATAATTACGGATTTGATGCTCCGGTAATGCTCGCGGAGCTTGATTTCGCCGAAATATTCGCTCATGCAAGAAAGACCTGCAAATATCATCCTATTCCGAAATTCCCCGCCACGACAAGAGACTTCTCGTTCGTTTGCGATGAGGATATTGAAGTCGGCACGATTGAGGATGTCATGCGCGCGAGCGGCGTAAAGCTTATCGAAGATATCAAGCTCTTTGATGTATACAAGGGCGCACAGCTTCCCGCAGGCAAGAAGAGCGTTTCGTTCTCCGTTTCGCTCCGCGCTCCCGACCGTACTCTCACTGTCGAGGAAGCCGATAAGGCGGCAAAGAAAATCCTCTCCGCTATCGAGCGCGAACTCGGCATCACAATAAGACAATAAGACAATAAGAAAACAGAATAGAATCCCCCCGAAAGCCTCGTGCCAAAAGTTTTAGCAAGCCTTCTCCTGTGGGAGAAGGTGTCAGCCACAGGCTGACAGATGAGGAGTCAATATGATACCGTACAATAAAAATCTCGTGCCCAATGCGAGAACATTGCGTAGTAATATGACACTGGAAGAAAAGCACTTGTGGTACGACTTTTTGAAAAAACTTCCGTTTACTGTGAAACGCCAACACAATATTGAAAATTATATTGTTGACTTCTATATCGCTGAAAAGAAGATTGCTATAGAAGTAGACGGAGGTCAGCATTTCACATCCGAGCACAAAAAAGCCGACAAAGACCGAGATTCAGCTCTTGCCAACTGGGGAATTACTGTTCTGCGATATTCGAATAACAGCATACGAAATAACTTTTATGCTGTTACTTCGGACATTTTGAAAAATATAGATGTAAACTTTACTGATTTAAAAAGTCTGTAGTAACACCTCATCCGTCACGCTTCGCGTGCCACCTTCTCCCACTGGAGAAGGCTAAAAATCCCCCGAAAGCCTTGTGCCATCGGGGGATTTTGAATTTTATACATAAGTATAAAATTCCGTTTCACATGCAAAAAGGCAGGCAAAAAACGCCTGCCTTTCATTTTATATTCTCTTATTTTGCCTGTGCATCGGCAAGCTCATCGAGCTTCTTATTTCTGAAATAGAGCGCAACATCTATAGAAATTTCTATGAAATTGAGCACATAGAAGAAGAAGCTGAGATAGAAGAGGAAGCCGGAGGCTCCGCCTACTGTCTGTATAATCTTTCTTGCTATACCGCATGCATAGCCTATGAGCAGGAAAACCTCAAAGAAAAGGCTTTTTCCCTTTGCCGTGCGTGAAATGAGTGACTTTCTTATCGAAATAGGCCATGAAAGACCGAAACAGAATATTGTCAAAGCCTCAAGTAAATCTACCATTATAAAACACCTTCTTTAGTTTTGTTTTCTGCGGTAATCGGGAAGAAGCTTCGGCGAAACAGCTTCTGTTTCGATGCCTGCGGCTTCTCTTTCCGCATCAAATTTTGCTATATGCTCAAGCGTGAGCTTTCCGACCTTTACGCTCTTTGACTGCTCAGCCGCATTCTTGCCGGCACTTCTGCCGAAAACGATAATATCAAGCAGAGAATTTCCCATCAGACGGTTGCGCCCGTGGATTCCGCCTACAGCCTCGCCCGCAACATAGAGATTTTCCACATTTGTGGTCATGCCGTTTACATTGATATCGAGACCGCCGTTCTGATAATGGAGCGTGGGATAAACAAGTATCGGCTCCTTGCGGATATCTATGCCGTAGCTTGCAAACATACGCATCATCGCAGGGATTCTGCGTTCTATCGTGCCTTCGCCGCCGATAGCTTCTATCATCGGCGTATCGAGCCAAACAGCCTCGCCGCTGCCTGTATTGACACCTTCGCCGCGGTCGGAGCATTCGCGGATTATGGAAGCCGCCGCAACATCGCGCGTCTCAAGCGGGTGCATAAATACCTTGCCGTCGCGGTTTACGAGCTTCGCACCGAGCGAACGCACCTTTTCCGTTACGAGCGCGCCGAAAATCTGCTCGGGATAAGCCGCGCCTGTCGGATGATACTGGAGCGTATCTGCATAGAGCAGTTTTGCGCCTACGCGATAGCCGAGAACAAGTCCGTCGGCTGTAGCGCCGTAATGGTTCGATGTCGGGAAGCCCTGATAATGCATTCTTCCTGCGCCGCCTGTCGCGATGATGACCGTCTTTGCGCGGGCAACCATCAGCTCATGCGTTTCCATATTCATGAGAACCGCACCTGCCGCCTTGCCGTTTTCATCGAGTATAAGCTCTATTGCCGCCGTGAAATCAACAACGGGAATATTACGGTTGAGCACCTCGTCGCGCAGTGTTCTCATTATCTCGGCACCGGAATAGTCCTTTGCCGCATGCATACGCTTGCGCGAGGTACCGCCGCCGTGAGTTGTTATCATTGTGCCGTCGGGCGCCTTGTCAAATTCCACGCCGAGATCGTTGAGCCATTCTATAGCCTCCGGCGCATCGCAAACGAGCTTTGCGAGCAGTTCGCGCTTTGCCGCATAGTGACCGCCGCCGAAAGCATCGACAAAATGGATAGCGGGAGAATCATTGGGCTTATCAGCCGCCTGAATTCCGCCCTCTGCCATCATCGTATTGGCATCGCCTATGCGCAGCTTTGTGACAATCATCGCCTTTGCGCCGGCATTATCAGCCTCTATTGCCGCGGAAGCACCTGCGCCGCCACCGCCGATGATGAGTACATCGACATCATATGCGATATCCGAGAGGTCTATGTCACTCGCCTTTATGCGGCTGTGCGCCTCCAGCATTTCGCAAAGCTCATGCGGAACAGCCTCGCCCTTATTTGCACCGATTCTGAGAGTTGCAAATTCGCTCTTCTTATAGTCGGGATGATAAGCCGCGAGGAGCGCATCTTTCTCATCTGCTGTCATGCGGGCAGGCTCATATGCGATATTTTCTTTTCTTGCGGCTTCGACAGCGGCAAGAGATTTCTGAAATTCCTTTGAATACATTTCCCTGCCCTCCTTATTTCTCTATATCTCTGTTGTTGTAGAGTTCCTTCATTTCCTCTATCGGCTTGCCCATGAGCGCTTCGATAAGCTCGGTGAAGGTGCCGTCCTTTATCTCTTTCACTCTGTTTTCGAGATGCTCGGATTTCGGCGCGAGATATTTGCCGTTCAGTCTGCGGGCGAGCATAGCCACCTGCGGATGGGATATACCCGCGGGACAACGTGAGGAGCACACTCCGCACATCACGCAGTCAAAGGATTCCTCGGCGCATTTATCAAATTCGCCGCGCTGAGCATATGCGATATACTGCATGACATTGAGTCCCTGCGTACAGCTTTTTGTGCACGCATTACAACCTACGCAGGCATATATCTCGGGATAAAGCTGCATCATTATCTGCTCTGTTGGCTTTATCTTCTCAATATCGTAAACCTGCTTTACAAGCGGGAAGAAAGGCAGAGTGGCAACATACATATTGTTTTCCACCTTGGTTTGGCAGGCGAGGCAGGTTTTCAGCTCGCGCTCGCCCTTGATGCGGTAAATCGTGGCGCATGCGCCGCAGAATCCGTTTCGGCAACCGCAACCGCGCACGAGCTGATAGCCCGCATATTCCATCGCGCGCATTATGGTCAGATTATCCGGCACGCTGTATTTCTTGCCGAATAAATAAATATCTATCATATTTTCCATGCTATTTTTCCTCCATCAATATTCACTGGGAAGCTCATCCAGCTCATCGCAACGGAACACCGGTCCGTCCTTGCAGACATATTTTGCACCGACATTGCATCTGCCGCATTTGCCTATGCCGCATTTCATGCGGAGCTCCAGCGTGGTATAAACCTGCGTCTTGTCAAACCCGAGCTCCTGAAGTCCTGCGAGCGTGAATTTTATCATTATCGGAGGTCCGCAGAGTATCGCTATCTTGTCTGTAGAGAAACCGAGCTCCTTTACATAGTTCGGAACGAAGCCGACATGACCGGTCCACTCGGGCTGTTCGCGGTCTATCGTGAGATGCACGGAAACACCCGCATCTTTTGCCCATTCGTCGATTATCTCTTTGTAATCCACGAGGTCCTGCATACTGCGCGAACCGTAAACCACATCTATCTTGCCGTAGCGGTCGCGGTAGTGGCGGCAGTAGTTGATGACGGAGCGGAGCGGAGCAAGTCCGATACCGCCGGCGATGAAGAGCATATCATGACCGACAAATTCCGTATCCACAGGGAAAGGCTTGCCGTAGGGTCCTCTTATCGTTATCTGCTGACCGACCTCCATGGAGTGGAGCCACTCGGTGACGCAGCCGCATTTCTTGATGGAAAATTCCATATATTCTTCGTTTGTGGGCGAGGAGGTTATGGAGAACATAGCCTCTCCGACACCGGGAACAGAGAGCATGGCGCACTGACCGGGCTTATGCTCAAAAGCCTTTTTGCCGTCGGGAGTTACCACGCGGAAGGTCTTGACATCGGGCGTATCTATGCGGATATCCGTCACTACGCCGATGGCGGGAATAAGCGGTTCTCTCATCTCAGCCATTTTTCTCTCCTCCTAACTTTTTCATTACCTTGACTATGTTCATCTGGATCGGGCACTTGGAGAGGCATCTGCCGCAACCGACGCAGGAGAACATGCCGTCGTTATTCGTCGGAAAATAAACGAGCTTGTGCATGAATCTCTGGCGGAAACGCTCCAGCTGGGTAAGTCTGGGCTGACCTGCCGACATTTTGGTGAAATCGGAATACATGCAGGAATCCCAGCAGCGGAAGCGCTTTATACCGTGACCGGTATTGAAATCCTTGATATCATAGCACTGGCAGGTGGGGCAGACAAAGGTGCAGGTGCCGCAGCCGAGACACGACTGCGAAAGCTCCTTCCACTCGGGTGCGCCGAAAAACTCTTCGGTCTTGCCATCGCCGAAAGCGTCTGCCGAGAGAGAGGCAAGCGGGAGCTTCTTCATGCGCTCACTTATCAGCTTTTTCTGTTCTGAAACAGGCGTTTCGTCCGCTTCCTCTGTGATATTTTCGAGTCCGGCGAGAAGCTTTTCGCCCTTTTCCGTTTTTGCCTGCATATAGAGCGCACCGTCTGCTTTCCAGCAGGTGATATCGCCCGCGGGGTCAGCCGCGTCTATGCCGAATGTGCGGCAGAAGCAGGTTTCTGCGGGGCGTGTGCATGCAAGTGACATGATTACCGCATGCTCGCGGCGGTTCTTATAGTAAGAATCCTGCGGCTCGGCAAGGAAAACCTTGTCAAGCACATCAAAGCTGCGCACATCGCAGGCGCGCACTCCGAACACGACGAAATCTTCGCATTCTTTTCTTGTGTCTATAATCTCAATGGTCTTTCCCGCCGTTTTGAAATCCATCAGATTTTCCGTCTGCGGGAAGAAGAAATCCTTTGCACTGCGTACGGTATTGAGCGCCTCGGAGAGAGTCTTGCCCTCTTCCCATTTTTCAAATTTTGCGCCCGCCTTTGTATCTGCGGGAAGATAGAGCGTCTCGTTCTGCGATATTGCGGAGAAGAGAGTATTCAGCTTGTCAAGTGAAATTTTACGCATTGTTCTCTCCCCTTTCCACAGCCTCGGATGGCTCGATATCCTCTGTAGTGTAATTGACTATCGGAGCGCGGCTTCCGACCTCGGCTCCCGCCTGATAATCGCCGTAAAAACGGTCGATATCGAGGATAAACTTGCGGTTGAGCAGGTGAAGCGGGATATGCTGAGGGCAAACGCGTGAACATTCGCCGCAGTCCGTACATCTGCCGACTACATGGAAGGCGCGTATGATATGGAACATCTTCTCTTCAAATGAGTTTGATGCCGCCTTATTTTCAACGCCCGAATCGGGATTGTCGAAAACGCACTTTTCGCAGGTGCATGCGGGGCAGACATCGCGGCACGCGTTGCAACGGATACAGCGCGAAAGCTCGCTCTGCCAGAAAGCAAAGCGCTCGTCGGGCGTCATCTTTTCGAGCTTTTCCACCTCGTCGAAACGGGCATTTTCAATAACATCACCGTCCTCGCCGATAAGCTCATCATATGCGACATGCTTTTTCGATTTGCAGCAGCGGCATCTCTCGGAGATAAGCTCCCCGCGCGGGAATGTTTTCTTTCCGTCATAGAGCGTGTCTATGATAACGCTGTCGCCCTCTTCAAGAACAGAGAGTATGCCCTCGGCGTGAGCCTTGAGCGTATTTACATCCATCATGCCGTCGCAGGGAACGCCGATAACATATACCTTTTCGCGGTCGAAACGATGCTCGGTGAGCAGCTGATTGAAGCTGTATGTATCACAGGGCTTGAGAAAAACAAGAACCTTTCCCTCGCCTGCCGTCTCTTTTATCAGATATTTCGAGAAGTTTGCGCCGCAGAAGCCGTTCCAGACAAAATCCTTTTCCAGCTCCTCTCCGCTGTAAAATACGGCGGGAGTGATATCGTAGTCAAATTCGCCCTTGTGCCAGCCGAGCACGCGGTTTACCGTGCCGTCGGCAAGGAGCGCTTTCGCGCGGGATATGAGAATATCTCTTTTTATTTCTTGCATCTCAGATCCTCCAGTCTCTTATTTTCGCCCAGAGAAGCGACCTTCCCGGCGAAATCATTCATAGTATCGGCAAATTTTGCGCCCTCTGCCGCGCTCACCCATTCGACTCTCGTACGTTCTCTCTCTATGCCGAGATAATCGAGCATCGAGAAAAGCAGAGCCATACGGCGGCGCGTATAATAGTTGCCCGTGGTATAGTGGCAGTCACCGGGGTGACAGCCGCAGAGTATCACGCCGTCCGCTCCGCGCTGGAATGCACGAAGTATGAACATGGGATTTACTCTGCACGAGCAGGGCACGCGGATTATCTTTACATCCGCGGGATAATTCAGTCTGTTGTTTCCGGCGAGGTCTGCGCCCGCATAGGAACACCAGTTACAGCAGAATGCCACAATAAGAGGCTTATATTCGTTTACTTGCATATTGCGTCTACCTCCGCCATTATCTGTCTGCTTGTGAATCCGCGCAGATCCATCGCACCGGACATACAAGCCACCGTGCAGGCTCCGCAGCCCTGACATACCGCTTCGTTTACGGAAGCTACTCGGCGAATTTTCGTCGTCCTGTCGGGCATTCTGAATTCTTTTTCTATATATGTTATCGCGCCGTAGGGGCAAACCTTTTCGCAGGTTGAGCAGCCGTTGCACATCATCTCATCGGAATGAGCGACGCAGGGGTTGCCTGTCAGCTTATCCTTGCAGAGCAGTCCGATAACCTTGGAAGCCGCCGCTCCCGCCTGAGAAACCGTCTCAGGGATATCCTTTGGCCCTTGGCATGTTCCGGAGAGGAAAACGCCTGCCGTCGGGCTTTCCACAGGGCGAAGCTTCGGATGAGCCTCGGTGAAGAAATCGTTTGTATCCATGCTTGCCGTCAGCATCGTCGCGAGCCGGCGCGCGGATTTATCGGGCTCGATTGCCGCCGCGAGAACCACAAGGTCGGCATCTATATGGAGCTGATTTCCGTAGATGAGGTCGGAGCCCTGAACCTTGAGCTTATCGCCCTCGGGCGAAACCTTGCCAACCATGCCCTTGATGTAGTGCACGCCGTATTCTTCGACGGCACGGCGGTAAAATTCATCGAAGTTCTTGCCCGGGGTACGCACATCTATGTAGAAAACATAAACTTCCGTATCGGGATATTTGTCGCGGATGAGCATTGCGTGCTTTGCCGTATACATACAGCAAATCTTGGAGCAATATTCCTTGCCCTTGTCCGCGCACGCCGCGCAACGCGAGCCTACGCACTGAACGAAAACTATCGTATGCGGATGCTTGCCGTCGGAGGGACGCAGGAGCGTGCCGCCCGTAGGACCTGCCGCATTCATCAGGCGCTCCAGCTCGAGCGAAGTGATGACATCCTTTGACTGCGAATAAGCAAATTCATCGAATTTCTCCATTGATATGGGATTGAAGCCCGTAGCCACTACTATGGCACCGTACTTCTCTTCCACAAATTCGTCCTTTGCCTTGTAATCTATAGCGCCCGCGCCGCAGACCTTCGAGCAAACGCCGCACTTACCGTTTTTCAGCATCATGCAGTAGTTCGGGTCTATCGTTGCCACCTTCGGCACAGCCTGCGCAAAAGGAATATATATCGCGCTTCTGTTGTTCATGCCGAGGTTGAATTCATTGGGCACTTTCTTCTGCGGGCACTTTTCCGTGCAGAGTCCGCAGCCTGTGCATATCTCTTCTTTTACATATCTTGCCTTGCGCTTTATCGTGACATCAAAGTTTCCGACAAATCCCTTTACGGCGGTCACCTCGGAATATGAGAAAATGCGTATCTTCTCATTCTGGGCAACATCAACCATTTTCGGCGTGAGGATACACGCGGCGCAGTCGAGCGTCGGGAATGTCTTATCCAGCTGTGCCATCTTGCCGCCGATAGTCGGCTTCGCCTCGACTATATCAACGGGAAAACCGGCGTCGGCTATATCAAGCGCCGTCTGAATGCCCGCGATACCGCCGCCGATAACGAGTGCGCGCTTTGTCACTGAGCTTTCTCCCGGGGTCAGCGGCGCATTGAGATTTACCTTTGCCACAGCTGCCTTGCCGAGGATTATCGCCTTTTCCGTGCCTGTCGGCATATCCTTATGTACCCATGAGCACTGCTCACGGATATTTGCTATTTCCACCATATAGGGGTTCAGTCCGGCACCTGCCGCCGTCTTGCGGAAGGTCGCCTCATGCATACGCGGAGAGCATGAGCAGACCACGATACCCGAGAGCTTATGCTCGGCTATAGCGTCCTTTATCATGTTCTGCCCTGCCTGCGAGCACATATACTGGTAGTCGGTTGAGAAAACAACACCCGGCTCATGAGAGAGAGCCGCCGCTACCGCCTTAACGTCCACCGTTCCTGCGATATTCGTACCGCAGTGGCAGACAAAAACACCTATTCTTTGCATAGCCTGTCTCCCCCTCCTTTATTTCGAATATTTGCGCATCGCGGAAACGATAGCCTGCTGCGGCATATCGTCATCGAGAAGCGCGGGAATATCATCCGCTGTCATATGATTTCCGCCCTTTTCGCGTATCGCGAGCAGGCGCACCGCCTCGATAAACTTTGCAGGCTCAACGCCGCGGGGGCATCTGTCCACGCAGGCAAAGCACGAGAGGCATTTATATACCGATTCCGACTTCATCAGCGTTTCGATATCACCCGTTTCAACCATGTAGACAAACTGATGCGGGTGATATTCCATTTCGCCGTATGAGGGGCAGGTGCCGGAGCATTTGCCGCAACGCATACATTTCAGCGGGTTAACGCCGCTCATGCGGAGCACCTGCTCGCGGCGGAGTTCGTTTTTACTGCTCATTTTGTTCCTCCTTTATGCCGAGCGCCTCTGCGAGAAGCTCGGTAAAGTAAACTACGGGAAGCCCGCTTCCGCTCTTTACGAGATTGTATTTGCAAAGCGGACAGGCTGTCACTATCAAGTCCGCGCCGTGGGCGGCGGCACTCTCGGAAACGGCAGAGGATTTTCTCTTAGCCGAGTCCGCATCCTCAAGCGCGACATAGCCGCCGCAGCATTCGTTTCTCATGGGATAAACCACCGGCTCCGCTCCGAGTGCGCGGATGAAATCTTCCATTATGCGGGGATTTTCCGCATCATCAAAAGCCATCACCTTGGAGGGGCGCAGAAGCATACAGCCGTAATAAGCGGCTATCTTCTTTCCCGAGAGCGGACTGACTACGGCTTCCTTTACCTTGTCGAAGCCGACAACATCGCGCAGAAGCTCGAGATAGTGATAAACCTCCGTCTCACCGTTATAGGGTGCTTCGGGATTTTTGTCCTGCGACATATAGAGATTGACCTTTGCGGCGAAATCCGCATCGGTTTTCATTGCATGGTTTGTCTGCTTTATTACATTGTGACAAGCCGAACATACCGTAACAAGCGGCTCACCGGCATCTCTTGCGTAAGCAAGTGCGCGAACGCTCGAGAGCTTGGTGGCGATTTCGTCCTTTGCGGAGACGAAAACACCGCCACAGCACTGCCAGTCTCTGACCTCACAAAGCTCTATCCCGAGCTTTTCCGCGCTCTTTCGCGCATACAAGTCGAGATTTTTTGCCTTTGTACGGAGAGTACAGCCCGGAAAATAACTGACTTTCATTCTTTACCTCCGATAAACCGTATATCAGACCATCTCTTCGGGATGGAATACCTCATCGAATTTTTCAGCCGTCAGAAAGCCGAGTTCAACACACGCTTCCTTCAGCGAAATATTGTCCTTATATGCCTTCTTCGCCGTCTTTGCCGCATTTTCGTATCCGATGTAGGGATTGAGCGCGGTAACAAGCATGAGCGAATTGTGCAGATTATGATACATCTTGTCCTTATTTGCCGTGATGCCGACGGCGCAGTTATTATTGAACGAAACTATCGCCTCGGCAAGAAGGCGCGCGGACTGCAGGAAATTGTATGCGGCGACCGGCATGAACACATTCAGTTCGAAATTGCCCTGCGAAGCCGCCATGCCGACAGCGACATCATTTCCCATAACCTGAACGGCTACCATCGTCACAGCCTCGCACTGGGTGGGGTTCACCTTGCCGGGCATTATCGATGAGCCTGGCTCATTCTCGGGGATATGTATCTCGCCCAGACCGTCGCGCGGACCGCTTGCGAGCCAACGGACATCATTTGCTATCTTCATCATATCGCATGCGGTCGCCTTTATCGCTCCGTGAGCGAATACAAGCTCGTCCTTGGATGTGAGCGCGTGGAATTTGTTCTCTGCCGTTATAAAAGGCTTACCTGTGAGAGCGGCAACTTTTGCGGCTACAAGCTCGGAAAAGCCCTTCGGTGCATTGAGTCCGGTGCCGACAGCCGTTCCGCCGAGCGCAAGCTCATGGAGCGGCTTTGCCGCCATGCGCAGAAGCTCCGCATCGCGCTCGAGACTGCTTCTCCAGCCGGAAATCTCCTGGCTGAATTTTATCGGTGTGGCATCCTGAAGGTGAGTTCTGCCGGATTTGACTATTCCCTCGTTCTCCGCCTCAAGGCGCTTGAAGGTAGCTGTCAGCAGCTCTATCGCGGGGAGCAGCTTGTCCTCTATCGCAATCACGGCGGAAATATGCATTGCCGTCGGGAATGTGTCGTTGGAGGACTGGCTCATATTGATATCGTCATTCGGATGGCAGAGCTTTTCGCCCGCTATCTGATTTGCGCGGTTTGCGATAACCTCGTTTGCGTTCATATTGGACTGCGTGCCCGAGCCCGTCTGCCATACGACAAGCGGGAAATTATCATTGAGCTTGCCCGCAATAACCTCATCGCAGGCGGCGGAAATAACTTCAAGCTTCTTTGCCGTCATCTTCTCGGGCTTCAGCTCCGAGTTTGCAAGTGCTGCCGCTTTCTTGAGTATGCCGAAAGCATGTGTTATCTCGCGCGGCATCGTTTCTATATCGACGCCTATCCTGAAGTTCTCATGGCTTCTCTGTGTCTGTGCCGCCCAAAGCCTGTCGGCAGGCACTTTCACCTCTCCCATTGAATCGTGTTCTATACGGTATTCCATCTTCATCGCTCCTTAGTTTCAGATTTCGATGCTGTTTATAACATTTTTCAGCGTCTCTGCGCTGTAGCGAAGCTTTGCCACTTCATCGTCCGTGAGAGGAACATTTACCTTGCCGCGGACTCCGCCGTTACCGACGAGCGCGAGCGTGCTGAGGCAGACATCTTCTATTCCGTATTCGCCGTGCATCATTGTGGAAACGGTCATCGTTGTATCAAGACCGCCGAGCAGGCACTTGCAGATATGACATACGGAAACAGACACGGCATAGAATGTCGCGCCCTTGCGTGCAATTACTCTGCCGCCCGATTTTCTCACATACTGCTCGACCTCTTCGGGATCAAGCTCGGGACGCTCGATGCCGGGAGTCGTGATGAGGCTTGCGCAGTCCTTTATCGGAACATTGGAAATATTGGCTATCGACCACGGAATAAATGAAGAGTCGCCATGCTCGCCGAAAACATAAGCATGAACATTGCTCTGGTTGATATCATAATACTCGGAGAGTCTCGCACGCAGGCGCGCGGTATCAAGTATCGTGCCAGAGCCGATGATATGGCTCTCGGGAATATCCGAAAACTTGTGGAATGTATAAGTCAGAACGTCAACGGGATTGCTGACTATTATGTATACGGCATCGGGCGCGTATTTTGTAATCTCGGGGATGATGCTCTTTGTGATGTTTACATTCGTCTGTGCAAGCTCGAGTCTTGTCTGACCGGGCTTTCTTGCGATGCCGGATGTGAGGATAACGATGTCGGAATCAGCCGCATCGCGATAGTCGCCCGCGTAAACGGAGCAGGCATTGCAGAAAGGCGTGCCCTGACGGATATCAAGAGCCTCTCCGAGCGCCTTCTCACTGTTGATATCGATCATAACGATTTCAGAGGCAAGCCCCATGACTGTAAGCGTATAGGCAATGGTGGAACCTACGCTTCCGGTTCCGATGATGGAAATTTTGTTCATGACTTTTTCTCCTGTTAAGTAGTTTTTTAAGCCGTTGATTTTTGTCGCATATTATATAACAACATTAATTCAGTATATATTTTACCGCAATTTGTCGCATTTGTAAAGCCCCTTTTTTTCATATCGGTTATATATATATCGATATATGTAGGAACTATACTGAAAAAGCAGAAAAAGCACCATTTTGCAGGTCAAAGTTTTCCTGTCGCTATAGGATTTCCGCAATTTTCGGCATATTATTGACGCGAAGTGAAAAATATGGTATAATTTCAGAAAAAATGTGCCATTTTCACGGAGGAATTTATGAATCAGGCTTCTTTTTCCTGCCCTTCCTGCCCATACGGTATGCGAAAGACCGTGACAGCGGAAAAAGACAATTTCATCACGCGCATTGAGAGCGCAAGCGGAGATATTGTGATGACGGAATATTCCGTTTTTCCCGGGATATCGCTTATATACAACGATGTGAATGCCGAGGGCGGCGTCGATGCGGCGGAGCCTGCCGACGACACCGTTTTTGAGATAAATCATTGCCGCGAAGGCAGAATTGAATGCCATGCGAGCGACGATTTTTTCTACCTCGCTCCCGGAGATATGTCGGTCGGCAGTCCCGCCTATATGGAGTGCGGCTCATATTTTCCGCTGCGCCGATATCGCGGAATAACCGTCAGAATAGATACGCGCAAAGCACCCGAATGTCTCTCCTGCCTGCTGGGCGATGTGAATATCAACCCAAAACTGCTTATAAATAAATTCCGCTCGGCAGGAAAATGCTATATCTCGCGTGCCAATCCTTCAATCGAGCATATCTTCTCCGAGCTTTACTCTGTTCCCGAGAAGATACGCCGCGGATATTTCAAGGTAAAGATTCTCGAGCTTCTGCTCTTCCTCAGCTGTATCGACCCATCGTCGGAAAAGCCCGCAGCAAAGCCTGTATCCGGAAGTCGCGCCGTGCTTGCCAAGGATGCGGCAAAATATCTCGCGGCTCATATGGATGAGCATATCACTATATCCGAGCTTTCCGCCGCGTTGCACGCCTCTGAAACACAGATAAAAGAGGGCTTTCGCGCTGTTTACGGGGAATCTGTCTACTCGTTTGCAAGAACTATGAAAATGCACGCTGCCGCGCTGGCGCTACGCGAGAGCGACGCCACCGTTCTCGATATCGCCGGGCGCTTCGGCTACAGTAACAGCTCGAAATTTGCAAAAGCCTTTGCCGATGTCATGGGCGTTTCGCCGAGCGAATACCGAAACGGAAGTCGGAAATAAGCCTTATGCACCGCAGTGCAGACGTCGCGTTTCCATGTCATCATGTCGGAAGCGCGGCGTCGATTTTTTCATTTCTGTCTTTTCGGAGCGTATTTCTTGCCTTTCGGAGCAGACAGGCGGCGGTTTTTGTAGTATAATGACAGCGTAAACGCCGAGAGGCTTTTATTTTAAAACCATCGGTTAGCGTACGCTAACCAAGGAGTGTGAACCTATGCCGGATTCCCTGATAATAGAACACAGCTCGCCGACTCTCGCGGGGCTAAAAACAGGCAGTCTTTTCAGTTGTCCTCCTGAAAGCAAAGAAAAGCTGACTGCGGAACTCAGCAGAATCAACCGCGCATTTGTGCCGCGCGGTCTGCGCATGATCCCCGTGAAAATCACCGACAGTCGCATACTCATATATGTTTACCGTCCCGAAAAATTGAGAGAGGATTTTAAAAATTCGCTTGTGCGCGATATTCTCACAGAATATGGGTATCCTGTCGAAAATTCGGAGCTATGCGTAAAAGAGCTTGTCCGTAGAATGAAAGCTTCTGAGAGCTTTCCCCATGAGATAGGGCTTTTTCTGGGATATCCGGCAGAGGATGTTCAGGGCTTTATCCGTAACTGCGCGGCAAAACCGAAGCTTGTAGGCGCGTGGAAGGTATACGGAGACGCCGAGGTGGCAAAGAAGAAATTTGCCTCCTATAAAAAATGCACGCGGCTTTATCTCGCGGCATATGCAAAGCATCGGTCGATTGACAGGCTTGCCGTCAACGCCTGATATATATTAAAAGACAAGAAAGGTTGGATGATATTATGAAAAAAATTGCTGTAGTATTTTGGAGCGGAACAGGCAATACGGAGGCTATGGCTTCTGCCGTTGCCGACGGTGCAAAGGCAAAAGGTGCCGATGTCACTGTTTTTACCGCATCGCAATTTAACGCATCAAAGCTTGATGCATTTGATGCAGTAGCTTTCGGATGCCCTGCAATGGGTGCGGAGGTGCTTGAGGAGAGCGAATTTGCTCCCATGTTTGAGGATTGCAAAGCAAAACTCTCGGGCAAAAAAATCGCGCTTTTCGGCTCATACGGCTGGGGCGACGGCGAATGGATGCGCACATGGGAAGAAAATTGCGTAGATGCGGGTTGTGTTTTCGCCGCAGATTATGTTATCTGCAATGAAGCGCCGGATGACGATGCAATTTCTGCTTGCAATGCACTCGGTGCGGCTCTCGCGGAATAATTATTTCAGCTAACAATCTTACAAACATATTGCCATGTAACAATAAAGGCGCGCTCGGGAAACCGACGCGCCTTTATTGTATATAGAATGATTTTTTGCCATACATTATCAGCGGAACATGATAGCACTTCTACCGCACAAAACTCGAATGTAGCCAATAGCCAAAAGAAAAAATACACTTTTCATCCCGTCAGCGCAGGCACTGGATCCACCCACGATGCCCCGTCTCGGCGACGCCGACCGAGTTTGCTTCGCAAATCGGTCAATTCCCGCCCTACAAGATAAAAATCCAAGTACGCCAATAGCCAAAAGAAGAAAACACCTGCCCTATCCGCTTTTTCTTTTGCCATCGCCGCCGCAAAAGAAAAAACTACAAAAAAAGAAAACGCCGACAGGAGATTTCGCACTCTGCGGAGCGCGACCGTCGCCGCCGACGGCTCGCGCCGCCTTTTGAAAAAGGCGGGCGAAAACTTTATTAAAATTGCGTGAAACTTTATAGGTGCGCGATACGAAAAAAAGGAAATCCCTGCGGATTTCCTTTTTTGTATTTACTTATTGCCGCGGTCGATATGCGCCTCGAGGCGATTTACTATCATATCGAAAGCGACGGCATTTTTTCCGCCCTCCTGCACGACGATATCAGCCATTCTCTTGCTCGGCTCCACATAGAGGTCATGCATCGGCTTGACGGTGGCTGTATACTGCGAGAGCACCGATTCAAGTGTGCGGTTGCGCGTTTCCATATCGCGCCTTATTCTGCGTATGAGACGGATATCGGCATCCGTATCGACGAATATTTTAATATCCATAAGATTACAAAGCCGTATATCGGAAAAAATCAGGATTCCCTCGATAAGTATTATCGAACGGGGCGCGATATTCACCGTTTCACTGCTTCTGTTATGGATAGTATAGTCATAAACGGGACATTCGACAGCTTCGCCGTTTTTGAGCTTTTTGATATCCTCAATCATCAGATCCGTTTCAAAAGAATCGGGATGGTCAAAATTTATTTTCGAGCGCTCCTCATACGAGAGGTCTTTATATCCCCTGTAATAATTGTCATGATGAACAATGGCGATATCATCGCCGAAATGCTCGATTATCTTGTCGGCGAGCGTCGTTTTGCCGCTTCCGCTGCCGCCTGCTATTCCGATAACGATTATATTATGCATTTTTCCGCCCTGCTATCAAAAAATAAGTTGTGGTTTGCCTGTCTTTTTATCAGAAAATTCAAGCGAGGAAAGGAATTTTTCCTTTGCATCGGCAAAAAGTGCCTCGTTTGAAGCATGGAGTGTGGCGATTTTTTCACCCTTGCCGACATAATCTCCGGTTTTCTTTGCCAGCTCTATGCCCGCGCCGAAATCAATACTGTCACCCTTATTCACTCTGCCCGCTCCGAGAAGCGAAGCGCAAAGCCCGATGCCCTCGGTATTCATATGAGAGATATAGCCGTCACAGGGCGACGCTATCTCTCTGCTGTAGGGTGCCCGCGGGAGCTTCGATGTATCTTCTATCATGGAAACATCACCGCCCTGCGCCGCTATCCATTCTTTCATCTTGGCAAAAGCCGCACCGCTCTCTATTGATTTAGCAACCATAAGTTGCGACTCTTGCACTGAAATTTTCTTAAACATGGAGACGAGATTTGAGGCGAGTGCCACGCATATTTCATAGAGATCGCCCTTTTGCTCGCCGCGAAGTACGCGCACCGCCTCAACCACTTCAAGTGAATTGCCCACATTATGCCCGAGCGGAATATCCATATTTGTGACGAGCGCACGGACATTTCTGCCGCACATGGTGCCGACTCTTATCATCTCGTCGGCAAGCTTTCTCGCGTCGTCGACCGTCTTCATAAAAGCGCCGCTGCCCGCCTTGACATCAAGTACGATGGATTTTGCACCTGCGGCGAGCTTCTTGCCCATGATGGACGAAGCTATGAGCGGTACGCAATCCACGGTTGCGGTTACATCGCGCAGAGCATACAGCTTTTTGTCGGCAGGAGCGAGATCTCCGCTCTGCCCGACTACGCAGACACCGACATTTTTAACGGTTTCGATAAATTCTTCTCTCGTCATCGAGGTGCGATAGCCCGCGATGGATTCGAGCTTATCGACGGTGCCGCCCGTATGCCCGAGTCCTCTGCCGGACATTTTTGCCATCTTTCCTCCGAGCGAGGCGACGACAGGCGCGACTATCAGCGAGGTCTTATCTCCCACCCCGCCGGTCGAATGCTTGTCTACAGAGAGATCACCGAACATCGAGAGGTCTACAACATCGCCCGAGCGCATTATCGCATCGGTCAGCACAGCCGTTTCTTCGCTTGTCATGCCGCGGCAACAGATAGCCATGCAGAGTGCCGAAGCCTGATAGTCGGGTATATCACCGCGGGTATAGCCCTCGACAAAGAAGCGTATCTCCGCCTCGTCGAGTGCCAGCCCGCAGCGCTTTTTATGAATGATATCATACATTCTCATGCTTATCTCATCCCCTTATCATAAGGTATGCCCTCTGCCTTCGGTGCGCGCGAGCTCTTCGAGGTAAAGGCAAGCACGACAAGCACCGCCACATAAGGAATAAGGTTATAGAAATACATCGGAAGTCCGAGGCTTTTAAAGAACGGAATTGACGAGGAAACGACACCGAGGCACTTGAGAAAGCCGAACATAAGCGAGCCGAGAGCGATGCCCAGCGGCTTCCAGTTTCCGAATATCATGATAGCGAGAGCGAGAAAGCCCATGCCCGCGACAGTGCCCTCGGAGGTGCCGCCCGCCGTAGTCGCTATATAGATATAGCCGCCCATGCCCGCGAGTGCGCCGGAAACGGTTGTTCCGAGGTAGCGCATCTTCTTTACGTTTATACCGACGGAATCCGCCGCCTGCGGATGCTCTCCGCAGGCACGCAGACGAAGCCCGAGCTTTGTAGTATAGAGAAGCACGGAAAGTATCACAAATACTATCGTAGCAATATATGTAGAGATATATGCTTTATCGAAAAATACTCTGCCGACATTTCCGAGGTCATTATTTAAGATAACAAAACCGATATCCTTAGGCATAACAAGCTTATCCTGCATGAAGAATATTTTCACTATAAAGAGTGTGATGGCGGGGGCAAGCAGATTGAGTGCCGTGCCGCCGATGGTCTGATCAGCCTTCAGTTTGATAGCCGAGAAGGAGAGCAGAAGCGAGAAGAGCGCGCCCGCCAGTGCCGCCACAGCCATAGCTATGATGAAAAGCCACTGCGTGCCGACGAGGAGATCCGCCTTCTGAAAGAGATAAACCGTTATCGCTCCGATAAACGAGCCGAATATCATGATACCGTCGAGCGCGATATTGATAATGCCGCTTCGCTCGGCAAAAACGCCGGCAAGAGCAACTATCAGTAGCGGAATTGAATAAATCAGAGTTTTCTGAAGCAAAAATACCATTACTTATCATCCTCCTCTGTTTTTGTCTGTGCAGCATTCGCGCTTACCGCTTCGGCTTCATGCCGCTCGGCAATCTCCGTAGCCACGGCACCTGCCGCTTCCGCCGCCAGCGCTTTTTCTTCTTTTTTTGCCTGTCTTTCCGTGATGAAATCCTTGATGAACTTGGAGAAGCCCGCAAAATATATTATCACGGCAACGATGAGGTCGGATACATATTCATTGAAGGCGGTATATCCCGCGAGATTGAAGCCGCCCTTGCCGATATACCGAAGGAATACCGAGCTGAATATGACGGCTATCGGATTGTTGCTTGCGAGAAGAGCTACGGGGATGCCGTTGAAGCCCTCGCTCGGGAGAGTGCTGTATGTATTCCAGAGAAAATCGTTTTCGCCGTTCAGATACCAGAGTGCGGCGCCGCCGGCGGCAAGACCGCCCGCTATCATCATCGAAAGCACGATATTGCGCTTTTCGTTCATGCCGGCGTATTTCGCGCCGTTTTTATTGAAGCCGCAGGCTTTCAGCTCATAGCCGAAGGTCGTTTTATTCAGGATAATATATATTACTACAGCGAAAAGTATCGCAATGAAAAGGCTGATATCGACATGTGAACCCGGGAAAAGCTTGTCCAGCCCGAATTTCGGAGTTGCCACGCCGTTTGTGATGGTCTTGCGGATGAATTTTGTCTTTGTCTCCGCGATATTGATAAATCGGTCGCCTGTCAGATAAAATACCCAGCTGACCGCGTTTGCGGCTATCCAGTTTGTCATTATGCAGACGATAACCTCATTTACATTGAAAACCGCCTTGAAAAATCCCGGGATGGCTCCCCAGAGCATACCCGCGAGCATGCCTGCGATAAGCGCCAGCAGCCACACGAAAAAGGCTGTATCCGGCGTGGTCGGAATTGCGAGAGCGACAAGAAGAGAGGTCATGGCGCCCATGAGATACTGCCCGGGTGCACCTATATTGAAAAGTCCCGTTTTGAAAGCCACGGCGACGGAAAGACCCGTCATGAGGAGCGGTGCCGCCTCAAGCAGCATATCGCCGAACTGGAAGAGCACATCCTTTGCGCTTCCCGCGGCGAAGGGTCCGCCGAGAATGATAGCCAGCCCGGAGAAAGCCTCGGAGATATCTATATCGCTCGATGTCAGCGCCAGAATAAACAGTACCACAAAGCCGACGAGCATGCCGCCGAGTATACAGAGCAACGAGGCGGCAACAGACTTTGTGCCGTCCTTTTTCAGGAAATTATTGAATTTATCATTTTTATTCATCGCCCTTTTCCTCCTTTGCGGCAGTCTGTCTCTTTGCGCCCGACATATAAAGCCCCAGCTCCTGAACCGTTATTTCCTTCGGATCGAATTCGCCGACTATTTCGCCCTCATACATGACGAGAATCCTGTCCGAAACATTCATCACCTCGTCCAGCTCGAGCGAAACAAGCAGAACAGCCGAGCCGCTGTCGCGCGATTCGATCATCTTTTTGTGTATGGATTCTATGGCGCCGACATCGAGTCCGCGCGTGGGCTGAACAGCCACGAGAAGGGTATGCTCGCGGTCAAGCTCGCGCGCGATTATCGCCTTCTGCTGATTTCCGCCGGACATGGAACGTGCGGCGGTTTTCGAGCCCTGACCGGAGCGCACATCATATCGGTCGATAAGCTCATCGGAATACCGCTCCACCTCATCGAATTTTATAAATCCGTGCTTCTGAAATCTCGGCTCAAAGTAGCGCTGAAGCACGAGATTGTTTCCGAGCGAATAGTCGAGAATAAGCCCGTGCTTATGCCTGTCCTCGGGAATGTGACTTATTCCGTGCGTATTGCGATAGCGCACGCTTTTGTGCGTGATATCGACTCCGCAGAGCGTGATCGTGCCGCTCTCCACCTTTTCAAGCCCCGTCAGCCCATGGACAAATTCCGTCTGTCCGTTTCCGTCGATGCCGGCGATACAGACTATCTCGCCCGCACGCACATCAAAGGAAACATTGTGCACGCTGTCCTTCTTTTTGTGCTTGCCGTGCATGCACATATTTCTGACCTCGAGAACAACATCCTTCGGCTTTGCCGGCTCTTTTTCCACGACAAACCGTACATCTCTGCCGACCATCATGTTTGACAGCTCTTCCTTTGTCGTTTCGCTGACATTGACCGTGCCTATGTATTTTCCTTTGCGCAGAACGGTCACTCTGTCGGCAACAGCCATTATCTCATTGAGCTTATGCGAGATGAAGAGGATGGATTTGCCTTCCGCCTTCATTCTCTTCATGATATCCATCAGCTCGGAAATCTCCGCCGGTGTCAGCACAGCCGTCGGCTCGTCGAAAATGAGGATTTCGTTGTCGCGATAGAGCATTTTGAGAATTTCCGTTCTCTGCTGCATGCCTACGGTGATATCCTCGACAAGCGCGTCCGGATCTACATTCAACCCATATGCCTCGGAGAGGCGCAAAACCTTTTCTCTCGCCTGCTTTTTGCGAAGAAAGCCGAATTTATTCGGCTCCACTCCGAGGATGATATTATCCAGCACGGAAAATACCTCCACAAGCTTGAAATGCTGATGTACCATGCCGATGCCGAGCGCATTTGCATCGTTCGGGTCGCTGATATCGACAACCTCTCCGTTTTTCAGTATTTCGCCCTTTTCCGGCTTGTAAAAACCGAAAAGAACGCTCATAAGAGTCGATTTTCCCGCTCCGTTTTCGCCGAGCAGGGCATGAATCTCGCCCTTTTTCAGCTGCAAGGTGATATCGTCGTTTGCGACGATGCCCGGAAATACCTTTGTGATATTCCGCATTTCAATGATATAGGGAGCTTCGCCCGCTTCATTTTGCGGTATATTTATCTTTTCTTCATTCATAAGCCTGTGCCTTCCTTCAATAAATATAGTTTTCATTCCCTTTTGAAGATGTAGCCGCGCGGATGCGCCTTCAGAAAGAAATGAGCCTGCTATAACAGAATGCCGTATGTGCGCCGATTGGCGCACATACGGCGAACTGAAAAACTATTTATTATTTTTCAAAATCGATAGTTGTGTTTGTAAGACCTTCGGAGAGCCAGTCTGCATAGTTTGCAGCTTCGGGAACCTTGCTTACGGGAACTATTGTACCGTCTTTGATTTTATTGAAGAGCTCTGTATACTCAGCAACGGTGAACTTGGAGAATCTCCATGAATCCTTTGCTGTGGGCAGACCTGTAGCGTTATCGGCAGCACCGAGGTCCTGAACCTTGTTTGCAAGCTCGGTATTCCACTTATCTGCATAGAACTGACCGAGAACCTGCTGAACGGATACTGCAAGCTCCTTCATAGCGGATGTTATAATCTGGGATGACTGAGCGGACTGGTCTGTATCAACACCGACTATCTTTGCATTCGGATATTCAGCAGCCGCGGATTTAACCGACTGAAGCATGGAGCCGCCGCAGGAGAATACTACTTCTGTACCTGCCGCATACCAGCCTGCGATCTGTGTCTGAAGATCGGGAGAAGCCGAGAAGCCGTCGCCGTACTTGTAGCTGTACTTGATTGTGATATTTTTGCCGAGCTCCTTTGCAGCTGCTTCGGCGCCCTGAACGAAGCCGTAGCCGAAACGGTTGCACGCGGGATTTGCACCGCCGCCGCCGCCCGTGTAGCCGAGCTTTGTGTAGCCCTCTTTAACCACTGCATAGCCTGCCATGTAGCCGCATTCCTGCTCTTTGTAGGTGATAGCGGTAACATTGTCAAGACCGAGTGCCCAGCCGTCAACAAAAACAAACTTGACATCGGGATTTTCCGTGGCAACAGTCTTTATGGCTGTTTCCTGAAGGAAGCCGGGGGTAACGATAATCTTGGCGCCGTTGTTGATAGCCTGTCTCATAGCGGCTATACGGTCGTTGTCGCTGGCGTCGGAGCCGTTGTCGGGCTGATAATACTTGTAGGTGAGACCGTTTTTCTCGGCATAAGCCTTGGCACCCTCATATGTGCCCTGGTTGAAGCCGCCGTCCATAAGCTGACCTACATCCGTAACCACTGCGATTTCAAATGTCTTTTTGCCGCAGGATGCAAAAGCAACACAGCAGGTAGCGAGCATTGCAATGCAAAGGAAAACAGAAATAATCTTTTTCATCGTATTTCTCCTGTCGTTTTTTTGGGATAGACCCATATTTTTGTTTAAAGTGTAAAACTTTAATACTACAACTATTATATATGATACGCTTTTGTTTGTCAATGCTTTTTTGGCATATTACATATAAATTTTATCTGTAGTTTTATACGATTGTGCAAATTTAACATTTTTGCGGCATTGCTATAATGCAAACCGCACTATAGAGGCATCAGAGTTTTGCCTTAGCCATGGAAACGGCTGTTTCGAGCGCAAGCTCCATCATTGCCGTAAAAGAGGTCTGGCGTTCAAGTGCGCTGGTTGCCTCGCCGGTCACGAGGTGGTCGGACACGGTGAAAATACCGAGCGCACGCTTGCCTGCTCTTGCCGCGTTCATATAGAGTGCGGCGCTTTCCATTTCCACTGCGAGCACGCCCATTTTAGCCCATGCATTCTTTACCTGCATCCAGTCGGGAAGTCCCGCACCGTCGCCGTAGAAGCAATCGGAGGAGAGCACATTGCCGACATGATAATTGCTTATGCCCAGCGCTTTTGCGGATTCCACGCAGGCGGAAAGCAGAGCAAAATCGCATATCGGCGCAAAGGTTCCGGGAAGATGAAACTGCGCGGCATAGTTTGAATCAGTGCAGGAACCCTGACCGATAACTATATCGCGGATATGCACCTTTTCGGAGTAGCCGCCGGCGGAGCCGACGCGAATGATATTTTCAACTCCGAAAAAGTTGAAGAGCTCATAGGAATATATGCCGATAGACGGGATACCCATGCCGCTCGCCATGACGGAAACGGGAGTACCCTTGTATTTTCCGGTATAGCCCTGTATACCGCGGACATTGTTTACGAGCCGCGGAGCCTCAAGAAAATTCTCCGCAATGAATTTCGAGCGGAGCGGATCGCCCGGCATGAGAACGGTGGGAGCGAAATCCTCGGGTGTCGCATTTATATGCGGGGTAGGGTAATTTGCCATATTGTCCTCCTTTTAATATCCGACAGATTCCGTCGGCATTTTCTTTACTATTTTTACTATTCTGCTCGTGCCGAGACGCGATGCGCCGAGAGCGAGGAATTTTTCGGCATCCTCAAGCGATGAAATGCCGCCTGCCGCCTTTATTTTCACATGTTTTTCAACATGAGCGGCAAAAAGCGCAATATCATCAAAGGTTGCGCCGCCTGTGGAAAAACCTGTGGAGGTTTTGATGAAGTCCGCACCCGATTTGTTTACTATCTCACACATCTTTATCTTTTCTTCATCGGTGAGCAGGCAGGTTTCGATGATAACTTTGAGTATATGACCCGAGCAGGCAGCCTTTACGGCTTTTATCTCGGCGAGCAGGTCGTCATATCTCTTATCCTTGAGCCAGCCGATATTGATAACCATATCAATCTCGTCCGCGCCGTTTTTTATTGCGTCCTCTGTTTCAAAGCATTTCGTTGCCGTTGTGGAATAACCGTTGGGAAAGCCGATAACCGTGCATACGGCAACCTTATCGCCGACATATTCCTTTGCACGCGCAACATATGATGCGGGAATACATACGGAAGCCGTATGATATTTAATGCCGTCATCGCATATTGCTTTTATTTCCTCCCATGTCG
>ERZ507028.30-NODE-30-length-50644-cov-4.779695_pt1 | contig 50644 bp, 79 predicted proteins | sample MGYA00512875_ERZ507028 | MGnify/ENA metagenome assembly ERZ507028 | reverse complement strand
ATGAGAACGGCGATATCTATAAGGGCGAATACAAGGGCAAATACTGCACCCCCTGCGAGAGCTTTTGGACAGAAAGCCAGCTGGTGGACGGCAAGTGCCCGGAATGCGGCCGTGCGGTCACCGAGGCCTCCGAGGAAGCCTATTTCTTTAAGCTGTCCCCCTTTGCCGACCGGATCGAAAAGCTGCTTTTGGAGACGGATTATTTACAGCCTAAGAGCCGCGCGGTAGAGCTGGTCAACAACTTTATCAAGCCCGGTTTGGAAGATCTGTGCGTGTCCCGCACTTCCTTCACTTGGGGCATTCCCGTCACCTTTGACCCGGGTCATGTGGTGTATGTGTGGGTGGATGCCCTCTTTAACTACATGACCGCGCTGGGCTACAAGAACCATAAATACCACGATGTGGAGAAATATTGGCCGGCCGATGTGCACTTTGTCGGCAAGGAGATCGTGCGGTTCCACTCCATCATCTGGCCTGCCATGCTCATGGCTATGGATCTGCCGCTGCCCAAGCGGGTATACGGCCACGGCTGGCTGCTGCTGGAGGGCGGCAAGATGAGCAAATCCAAGGGCAATGTGGTGGACCCCGTGGTGCTGTGCCAGCGCTACGGCGTGGATGCCATCCGCTTCTTCCTGATGCGGAGCTTCCCCTTTGGCTCTGATGGCGTTTTCAGCAATGAGCTGCTCATCAGCACCATCAATACCGACCTCGCCAACGACCTGGGCAACCTCGTCAGCCGTACCGTGGCGATGGTGGAAAAATATTTTGGCGGCACCCTGCCCGCTGAACGGGAAGCGGCCCCCGCTGATGACGAGCTGATTGCCATTGGCAATGAGCTGCGGAACAGCTACGAAAAACAGATGGAGGCCTTCGCCTTCCAGAATGGCCTGGCCGAGATTTTCAAGCTGGTTTCCCGTGCCAATAAATACATTGATGAAAACGCCCCCTGGGTGCTGGCCAAGGATGAGACCAAGCGTGCTCGCTTGGCAACCGTTATGTATAACCTGCTGGAAAGCATCCGTTTGGCAGGCATCCTGCTTAAGCCCTATATGCCGGAATCCGCTGAGAAGATCTTGGACCAGTGCGGTGCCACTGAGAATGAGCGCACCTGGGAATCCGCTGCCGCCTTTGGCGGGCTGCATGCCGATGCAACGGTGCAGAAGGGCCCGGTGCTGTTTCCCCGTATTGATATGGAAAAGGAACTGGCCGAGCTGGAAGCCGCCGCTGCCCCCAAGGAGGAGCCGCAGGAGGAGAGCGTTCCCGCCAAGACGCCGATCGCCTTCCCCGATTTTGAAAAGGTAGAGTTTACCGTCTGCAAGGTGCTGGCCTGCGAAAAGGTGGAAAAGAGCGATAAGCTGCTGTGCTTCACCCTGAATGACGGCACCGGCAAGGACCGCCAGATCCTCTCCGGCATTGCAAAGTACTATAAGCCGGAGGAGCTGGTAGGCAAGACGGTGGTGGCGTGCACCAACCTGGCGCCCCGCAAGATGATGGGCCGGGAATCCAACGGCATGCTGATCTCTGCCGAGCAGGGCGAAAGCCTGCATCTTTTGATGCTGGATGATGCGATTCCTGCCGGTGCAAAGCTGTGCTGATACACCCTTGAGCAGAGGATATAAATTGCGGGGCCGGGACAACAGCGTTGCCGCCGGCCCCGTTTTTCCTCCAAAGGAGAAGCCATGAACGGGATATTTGATTCCCACGCCCACTATGACGATGAACGGTTCGATGCCGACCGGGACGAACTGCTGGAAAGCATCCACCGGGAGGGCGTGGAATATATAATGACCATAGGGGCCGATCTGCCCACGAGCTACGCCGCGCGCAAACTGGCGGAACGGTACGACTTTGTGTACTTTGCCGCCGGGATTCACCCGGAGCAGGCGGGGGACGCCCCCGAAAACTATTTGGAAGAGCTGAAAGCCCTGGCTGCCCACCCCAAGTGCCGGGCCATCGGGGAGATCGGCCTGGACTATTACTGGGCGGAAAATCCCCCGAAGGAGCGGCAAATGGAGCTGTTCCGCCAGCAGGTACTGCTGGCGAAGGAGCTGGGCCTGCCAGTCATCATCCACGATAGGGAGGCCCATGCCGATACGCTGGCGCTGCTGCGGGAGCTGCACCCGGCCGGGGTACTGCACTGTTTTTCCGGCAGCGTGGAGATGGCCAAGGAGGTGGCGGCGCTGGGGATGTACCTGGGCTTCACCGGGGCCATTACCTTTAAGAATGCCCGCAAGGCTCCGCAGGCGGCTGCAGTCGTCCCTGATGACCGGCTGCTGATAGAAACCGACTGCCCCTACATGGCGCCGGAACCCTACCGCGGCAAGCGCTGCGACAGCAGCATGCTGCCCCGGGTGGCGGAGCGTCTGGCGGAGATCCGCGGGGTGACCCCGGAGGAGATCATCGCAAGTACCTGCCGGAACGCCAAGCGGCTGTTTGGCATCGGCTAAGTGCATCCGCTGCCGCGGCAGCACCAACCAGAATTTGAATAAAGCCGCAGGCCCTCGCCGCCCCGCCGCGGCGCCCCCGCAGGGGGCGCCGCTTCCCGCCCTGCGGGCGGGTGCCGGGCGCAGCCCGGCAGCGGGGCGGCGGGGCCCGGCGGCTTGTAGAATTTAGGAGAAAGGAGGGAATCCCTTGCCCCCATTCCTGCAGAAAATTATCGATAAGAGCCCGTTTTTGACTAAGGTGTATGAGATATTGGACCTGTACGGCAGCAGGCGCATGGGCCGCAGCGCGGCAGCATTCGCCTACTACCTGATGCTCAGCTTTTTCCCGCTGCTCATCTGCGTGGCCAGCATCATCGGCCGCACCCGCATCGATACCGGCGAGCTGCTGGAGCTGCTCAGCGAGGTCATCCCTCCCCAGGTGACCGAAACACTGGTCACCTTCTTCGGCTATATTCACGATAACTACTCCCAGGCCATGCTGTGGGCCGGTATTATCCTGCTGTTTACGGCGGCTTCCGGCGCCTTTGGTACCATCATGGCCACCATGGGGGATCTTTACGGCCAGCAGCGCTATCAGGGCCTGCTCCACACGGTGATGAGTTTCCTTTACTCGGCGGTATTCCTGGTTATCATTTACCTTTCGGTGGTGGTAGTGGCCACCGGCGATTGGTTCATCGATCTGCTGGACCAGTGGTTCCATGTGGGCGAGATCATCGCCAGCTGGACCTGGCTGCGTTTTATTCTGCTCACTGGTATTATCATGCTGCTGTTGCTGCTGCTGTACCGCAGCGTTACCCCACACAACCGTCCCGCGCTACCGGTTCTGCCGGGCGCCATCTTTGGCGGGCTGGCCATTTTGGCGGTCAGCATCCTTTTCTCCACCATGATCAGTGCCTCGGCGCGGTATACGCTGGTATACGGGTCACTGGCCTCGCTTATTATTTTGATGCTCTGGCTGCATCTCATCGGGACCATCATCCTGCTGGGCGGCCTTGTCAATAAGATCTACTGGCAATACCACTGCAATAAAAATAAGTAAAAAATGAGGGATCATTACGAAAGCTGAAACCAACACCGTTTCCTCCCCAGGCCGCACTATGATGCTCAGCATCATCCTGGTGGCCTTCTGTCTGCGTATCATCATCACCGGCGTGGGTCCCCTCCTCCCGGAGATCACCGAGAGTCTGGGCCTTTCCGGCAGCGCTTCCGGGCTGCTTACCACCCTGCCGCTTATCGCCTTTGCCGTGGTCAGTCCGCTTACCGGCGGCATCGGCCGCCGCCTGGGGGAGGGCCGAACCGTCCTTATCGGGCTGTGCCTTATCCTGCTGGGCACCGTGCTTAGGAGCACCGCAGGCATCCTTGGACTGTTCCTCGGTACTGCCATCGTCGGTGTCGGCACCGCCATCGGCAATGTGCTGCTCCCCGCTGTGGTCAAGGCGGAATATCCCACCCGAGTGGGGCAGGTCACGGCCTACTTCACCGTGGCCATGGTGGCAGCCGCCGCCATCGGTTTGGCACTTAATGTCCCGCTTTCCACCGCCGGCTTGGGATGGAACGGTGCGCTGATGATCTGGGGTATCACGGTGGTCATCACCGGCTTTATCTGGCGCAAGAATGTCTCCCTGCGGCTGGGCACCACCGACCCGGCCGAAGCCGCATCCGATCTGAAGCCCATCTGGAAAAGCGGGCTGGCCTGGTGCGTCACCCTGTATTTCGGCATCAATTCCCTTATCTTCTATGCGGTCATCGGCTGGCTGCCCACCATTTTGCAGTCCTCCGGCATGGCCGGCCAAACCGCCGGGATGGTCACCTCCCTGTATCAGGTGGTCAGCCTGGCCCCCTCGCTGCTGGTGCCCACCCTGGCCGGTAAACGCCGGGATCAGCGCGGTTGGCTGCTGCTGGGCTCCATCCTCAATATCATCGGCATCACCACCCTGATGGCCTCCTCCGTGGCCGCGGCGCAGGTCGCTGCCACCATCATCCTGGGCCTCGCCAACGGCTGCGCCTTCAGCATGGGGCTGGCGCTTATGGGCTTCCGTGCCAAAAACGCTGTGGATGCCGCCCGGCTTTCCGGCTTTGCACAGTCGGTAGGCTATGCGCTGGCCGCTACAGGTCCGCTGGTGGTGGGCTGGCTGCATGATCTGACCCCCAACTGGAACATCGGCCTGGGGTATATCCTGTTTACCTGCATGGTGGCCCTGCTGGCCGGACAGAAAGCTGGCCGGGACGAAACCATCTAAAAACCGCACATGAGCATTTTGGCCGTCGGCTCCGCCGGCGGCCTTTCCGTACTCCCTGCACCCCCGTGGCTTCCTGCTAAGGGCAGGGGCCCACCGGCATTTCGCCCTTTGGGGCGAAATGCCGGCGAGCTCCATACTTCCCCCTTGCACCGGCTTCTCCCGTGTGCTATAGTATCCCCATCACAAAGAATATGCCCCCGCAAAGGAGAGATTACTGATGTTTATTCGCCCCACTCAAATTGAAGATTTAGACGCCGCTATGGCCCTGTACGACCACGCCCGGCAGTATATGCGCCAAAACGGCAATGACCAGCAGTGGGGCGGCGGCTACCCCAGCCGGGAACTGGTGACAGAGGATATCACCAAAGGGCAGAGCTATCTCTGCTGCGATGATAATGGCACCCCGCTGGCGGTATTCTGCTTCACTGTAGGGGAAGAACCCACCTACCGTAAAATCTACCAGGGCACCTGGCTGGATGAGAAACCCTACGGCGTCATCCACCGGCTGGGCGTGGGGGCGCACCGGGGCGGCGTGTGCAGCTTTTGTCTGGCGTGGTGCTGGCAGCAGCACCCCAACCTCCGCGCCGACACCCATCGCATCAATCTGCCCATGCAGGGCTGCCTTGCCAAAAACGGCTTTCATCAGTGCGGCATCATCTACCTGGCAGATGGCGGCGAGCGGCTGGCATATCATAAAACAAAAGAAAAATAATGGAGGAACTAACTGGGCTTCTTGGAATACACATCGGCCGTATGGACTGGCTGGCCAAAAACAAATAAATACACAAAAACCTCCCCTGACCGGAAAGTTAGGGGAGGTTCTCTTTTGTTCTGCGGGATCAGGTCTTGGCATCCTCCGGCAGGGGCAGCGGTGTGCCGCCGATGCGTTTATCCATCCACCGGAATACCACAAAGTACAGCACCACGCTGACGATCAGCGCAATGATAACATCCAGGATGCTGTGCTGCTTGATGAACACCGTGGAGGCATTGATAAGCACCGTCAGGATAATGACACCGATCTTGGCCCAGCGTGGAGTACAGCGGCAGCGGAACAGCCCAAAGACAGCGGCCATGCAGCCCAGTACATGCATACTGGGGATGACATTGGTGTTGGTATCGGCATGGTACAACCGTCCCACCAGCCAGGTAAAAAAGTTTGAATCGGTAAATTCGGCCGGGCGCAGGTTCTGTCCATTGGGGAAAATCAGGCAGAATAAAAGCGTCCCGGTAAAGGCAATGATGATAAACCATCCGTACAGCCGAAAGCTGTGGTCATCATTGGCAAAAAGATAAATGGCCGTGGCGATGAGCAGCGGATACCACATGCAGTAGAAGATAACAAAGTACTCGCAAAAGGGGATCAGATCATCCAGCGGCAGGTAGCTCACCCAGTAATCGCAGGTGGAGGGTACCAGCTGCTCCACAATGAAAAACAGCAGCAGATATACCGGGATATACAGCATATACCATGCGGAGGGCCGCTTGTGCAAAAAATCTTTCAGCTTTGTCATAGGGTGTTGACCTCGGAAAAAGATAATTTGTGCCGGCATTTTGTGCCGGCGGATTTTCAATATCAATAGTATAGCGGTCCGCCTTCATAAAATCAAGATGTCATGCCACACTCCGGGGCAAATGGTGTAAAATGTTCACATTCCTGTAAAATATGACACCGCCGGCCCCTGCAGGGTACTGGTTTCGGCCGCAGGCCAGATCGCCCAAAGGGCGATCTCAGCGGGCGAAGCCCGCTGGCCCCGGCGCAGCCGGGGCGGCCTGCGGCCGTCTTGCGCCTACCCGCCCCCAGCAAAACTCCCCCAACCTTTCGGCCGGGGGAAGAGCTGTTTCTTTTTGCTTACACGGTGATGACCTTGCCCGCCTTGGTCATGGTCTCCACAATGTCATACATGTTGCCGATGGTGCCGCACTGCAGCTTGTCGGTCAGCCCGTAGAAATTCAGGCAGGTGCCGCACACAATCAGCTTGACGCCCTTTGCTTCCAGTACCTTCAGGTGCTCTATGGTCTGCTCGTTCTCAGTCACCAGCCGCACGCCGTTGTTCATAAAGCAGATGGCGGAAGGCAGGTCAGGCTTCTCGCTCAGGGTGTAGAAGAACATTTTGATGAGGGAATGGCCCAGCTCCGGGTCGCCCTCACCGATGACATCCCGCCCGGCAAATACCACATAGTCGCTCGCGGCGGGCACAGCGCAGTTCAGCAGCTCCTCAGGCATCTCCTGGGCCGGCGCGCCGGTGCGGTGCATGGTAATGGTATAGCAGCCGTTCTTCTCGGCGGTCTCGGCGGCAAAGCCCTGGCTCTCCGCCAGGCGGCTCAGATTCTGTACGGCTATGGCATTATCCACCGTGATGGAAAGCGCCTCGCAGCCGGTATCCATCTCTTTTTTGGCCATCATTACGGGCATGGGGCAGGCCTTGCCTTTTGCGTCAATATGATTCATCACAATACCTCCTGTAAATGTATTTTCAGAACGGTTATTCCGCCGATAGTATACCGCTATACCTCGTAAAATGCAAGCCCATGCCATCGTTTACGAAAATTTAACGGAAAAATCCCTTGCAAATCAAAATCTTTTCGATAGAATAGATACTATACCTTAAGGAAATCTTAATCTTTCCTTTTTTATTCTTATCCATCATCCACCTGAAAGCGAGGGACTCCCTTGATCCTCACCATTCTCATCCTGCTGGGTATCGGCCTGGCCGTCTATACCTGCTTCCTTCACAGCATCGGCCCCATCCTCGGCATCCTGCTGGCCGTGGGCTATACGCTGGGCTGCATTATTGTTTTCCTACTGCTGGTGGCGCTGCTGTCGGTGTTCATCCGCATCGATCGCCCCGCCGACCGCCGTACCCGCTTTTACCACTGGCTCATGACCAACATCGTGCAGGTGGGTATGTTCTTGCTGCGGGTGCGGGTCAATGTTACCGGCCGGGAGAAGATCCCACACGATACCCGCTTTTTGCTGGTCAGCAACCACCGCACCATTTTTGATCCTGTCCTCACCATGGCGGAGCTTTCGGAATTCACCCTGGCATTCATCTCCAAAAAGGAGAATTTCAAGATCCCCATCGTCAATAAACTCATGCATATGTGCTTCTGCCTGCCGCTGGACCGCGAGGATAACCGCGCCGCTGTTAAGACCATCAATGAAGCGGTGGAGCTTTTGGATGAGAATGTCGTTTCCATGGGCATCTACCCGGAGGGACAGACCAACAAAACCAAGGAGCCGCTGCTGCCCTTCCGCAATGGCGCTTTCAAGATCGCCCAAAAGGCCAAAGTCCCCATCGTGGTCTGCGTCATCGAAAATACCGAAAAGATCCTCAAGAATTTCCCCTGGCAGCCCACCACCGTCAATCTTAAGGTACTGGAGGTGCTGCCCTACGATAGCGAGCACCGCGGCACCAGGGATGTCAGCGAGCATGTGTGGCCGCTGATGTATCACGCCCTGGTGGATTGCTACCCCGGCAGCGGTACCCCGCACCAGTACGCGGAACAGCCCGCCCCGGAGAAAACCGAATAAACAGAATAAAGAAAAACACCCCCCGGCCGCAGTGACCGGGGGTATTTTTATAAAGTTTTAGTCCTTGATCCCATCGATCAGCTCCAGCAGCTCTGCCTTGGGCCGGAAGCCCACCGTCCGTCCGGTCAGCGCGCCGTTTTTGCTGAAGATCAGCGTCGGGATGCTGCTGACCCCAAACTGGGCCGCCAGCCCCGGCTCGTCATCCACATTCACCTTGCAGAACTTGATGGCCGGTTCCTCCGCCGCCAGCTCCTCGATGACCGGCGAGAGCATCCGGCAGGGACCGCACCACGGCGCCCAAAAGTCGATGCACACCGGCCGGTCGGCATTTACTACTTCCTGTTCAAAATTTTCCGCGTGCAGTTCGGTTATATTCATTGCCATATCATTTTTCATCCTTTCTCACCGGGTGTTCCGGTTGCTTATATTATACCACAGCAGTATAGTTATAGCAAGGCTTCCGTCAAAAAATCTCCATGTTGCAGGAATTTCAATGAGAAACTTTCATATTTCCAGCCTTTCTACCGTCTTTTTTATCAAAAAGCCTGCTAAGATGAATTTATGATTTGGAAAAACTACAAAAAATGCGTCAAACCCGTTGACATTTCGGCTTTCATCCGCTACAATATGCAACATAATAAAAAGCAACGAAGGGAATTAGTAGTACAAAGATCCCCCAAAGAGAGCAGCCGGTTGGTGAGAGGCGCGGGTGTGGTTTTGTATGAAGCTCTCCCGGAGCCGCGCACCGAAAGGGAACCCCGGTAGGCTGCGCTGGGCGCCGCCCATTACAGCGGCAGGGTGTCCTTGGCACCCATAAGGCTGCCGCCTGCGAGGGCGGAGCGAAGTAAGGTGGTACCACGCAGGCGTTTTTCGCTTTCGTCCTTATGCCGAAGTGCAGGGGCGGGGGCGTTTTTTTATACCCTTTCCCGCACAAATCCCGTAAAAAATTGTGTAGAGAAAGGAAGTATCGTAAATGCTTGAAACCATCAGCAGTATCAATTCTACCGTCAATGGCATCGTGTGGGGTGTGCCCGCCATGGTGCTCATCTTCGGCGTGGGTCTGTACCTCAGTATCCGCACCGGTTTCCTCCAGTTCCGCAAGTTCGGCACCGTGTGGCAGAATACCATCGGTAAGCTGTTCCATCGTTCCACCGAGGCTGGTCACGGCGCCGTCACCCCTTTTCAGGCGGTCTGCACCGCCTTGGCAGCTACCGTCGGCACCGGCAATATCGCCGGTGTGGCAGGCGCTATCGCCATCGGCGGCCCCGGCGCTGTTTTCTGGATGTGGATCTCCGCCCTGCTGGGTATGGTGACCAAGTACAGCGAGGTTACGCTGGCCGTCCACTACCGCCAGAAGAATAAACACGGCGACTGGGTCGGCGGCCCCATGTATTATATCCAGAACGGTCTGGGCAAGAAGTGGAAATGGCTGGGCGTGCTCTTCGCCATCTTCGGCATCTTTGCGGTATTCGGCACCGGTAACGCCACACAGGTCAATACCATTGTCGCCTCCATCGATACCGCCCTCATCAGCTTTGGCGTAATGGAAGCCGGCAGCGCTTCCACCCTCAATCTCATCCTAGGCATCGTCATCACCATCCTGGTCGGCCTCATTCTGCTTGGCGGTATCAAGCGCATCGGTCATGTGGCGGAGCGTTTGGTTCCCATTATGGCGCTTTTGTATGTGGTGCTGGGTCTTGGCGTTATCATTGTTCACATCGGGAATCTCCCTGCGGCGTTCTCCTCCATCATTAAGGGCGCCTTCAATCCCACCGCGGTCACCGGCGGCGTAGTAGGCGCCATGTTCACCGCCGTACAAAAGGGTGTTGCCCGCGGCATCTTCTCCAATGAAGCCGGTCTTGGTACTGCCTCTATTGCCCATGCAGGCGCCGAGGTCAATGATCCGGTGCAGCAGGGTCTGTTTGGTGTCTTTGAGGTGTTTGTAGATACCATCATCATCTGCACCTTTACCGCGCTTGTTATCCTGTGCAGCGGCGTGCCCATCAACTTTGGCGCGGATGCCGGCGCAGAGCTGACCATCAGCGGCTTTACCAGCACCTACGGCAACTGGATCACCATCTTTACCGCCGTGGCCATGTGCTGCTTTGCCTTTACCACCATTTTGGGTTGGGGCTTATACGGCGCCCGCTGCAGCGAGTACCTCTTCGGTGAAAAGGTCATCAAGCCCTTCATGGTCATCTATTCCCTGGTTGCCATTATCGGTGCCACCGTCAAGCTCGATCTCCTCTGGAGCATCGCCGAAACCTTCAATGGTATGATGGCCATCCCCAACCTCATCGCCGTGGCGCTGCTTTCCCCGGTCGTTCTTAAACTCACCAAGGAGTACTTTACCCGGCCCAAGGAAAGCCCCCTCTGCAAGTAACAGAGCAATGATTTGATATCCCGGATTTTCTCCTGCAAAGGGCAGCGCTGCGGCGCTGCTCTTCTGTTTTGCATAAAAATTACACAAGAATTTGTGCACCTCCCCAAAATTTCTCATTTAGGTTGACACGCCCTGCCCAAAAGTGGTAACCTTATCCTGTTCTTATATCCCCATGGGGATATTTTTGTGTTTGCGGAGCAAACACAACCCCACCTGCGGGAAAAATAAAAAAGAAGAGAGGTTTATTCTAATGAAAAAGTTTTTAAGCATTTTGCTGGCTATCCTTATGCTGGCCGTCATGCTGCCGGTCACTGCGCTGGCGGCAGACGGTGATGGTTCCCAGTCCAACCCCTATACACTGGCACAGTTCAATGCATTGACCCGTCAGCAGTATATCGATGCCCAGAACCAGCTCGGCGGCACTATGTATGTCACCGTAGATGATTACAGCTATGATACTAACGGTGTTCTCGGCAACGGCGTTCGCGATGACACCGTGGGCCAAACTCCTGACCACAGCAAAATGAACGCTTATGGCGAAAATGGCTATCTGGGCAATGGGAACGATGGTGCCAACGGCAAAACGGTCGTCTTTGTTGGTAGCTCCATAACCAGCAACACTACCGGCTATACAAGCATCGATAATATCGGCACAAAACTGCTCCTTGCCGTACCGGCTTATACCAATGTTGTATTTAGCGGCATTACTTTCAATGGCGTGATCAGCATTGACTATCAGCTTTACACCAGCCCTTGGAGCCAGCTTGGCAAGGTGGACTTTGAAAACTGTACTTTTAATGGCATTATTGTAGGCGCTATGGCAACACAAAGCCTAGTGTTCAATAGTTGCCGTTTCAATAATTACACCAATACGACTGATGCCAACAATTCCAACCCCACTTGGATCAGACCTGCCTACGGCAACTGGACACCCGGTGATAACGAGGGTCAGGGTAGCGATTTCCGCTCCCTCACCAGCATTACCTTCACCAACAACAAGGTTACCAGCACCCGTCCTGTCAAGTTTGAGTTTATTTCTCAGTGGGATATTACTACAGCCATTACTGCTACCGATAACAAATTTAATATTTCCCCGCAGGATAGCGATACCAGCACCAAGAATGTTGGTTTGTACTTTGGCCCTCACCAGAAGACCAATGCGATAAAGCTCATTGTTGGCGGCAATACCAAGAGCGCAAATACCGCTGCCATGTATGTGATTCCCGAAGGCTGGGATAGCATTTCTGCAGATTCTTCCATCAAGAACAAGAATGGGGAAGAAATCAAACTTACTGATGTTATGGAGTGGAAGTCCAATAATCAACTCACTCTTGACCCCACTGGTAACGGCAAGGATGAGAACGCATCTACCGTCATCATCATCGACCGCCCCGCCGAGGACACCCCCAAGACCGAGCCCGAAAAGAACCCCACCACCGGCGCCAATGATGTGGTCGCCGCCGCGGTCGCTCTCATGGCTGTTTCCGCTCTTGGCATGGCCGTCCTCGCCCGCAAAAAGTAATCCGTGATTCGCCCAAAAGCTCTCCCGCGCCGGGGGAGCTTTTGCTGTGCTGGCCGAGATGGCGGCGCTGCCTTCCGGCATTCCGCAGGGAATGGAAAGCAGAAATATTGTGGTGGGGCCGTTCCAGGCGCAAGCACAAAGCAAAAGCACCTTTTGTACGAGGCACTCGGAGTGTCAGAGAAGGTGTGGTAAAGAGATGCCCCCTCCGTAACTGGAGGGGGCATTTTACTGTGTAGTTTCTGTGTAGCCTATATGCAAAAAGACCGCAAGAAACAGCAATATTTGCAAAGGCTAAAAATGCTGAAAACCCGCATGAACAAAAGAAAAACCCGCATTTCTGCGGGTTTTTCCTTTGGCGGAGATGGAGGGATTTGAACCCACACGCAAAATTATGTTATTGCCGTAAAGTGTAGGAATCAAGCGGTTTTTCCGGCTTTCATTCCGCTGAAAAACGCATGAAAAACTCACTTTCGGAACAAAAGTGAGTTGCAAAGTGAGTTATTTTGCCACCGTATCGTACTGCTCAATAGCGGCTAAAATTCTCCCACGAAGCGCCTGCGCGCTGGCGTGTTCGGTTCTGTATTTTTCTTTGATGTCTTCCAGCTCGGCGACCAGCTTATCATAATCGCTCGGCACCTGCGTATCGTCATTGAGATACTGCCGCACCAACGCCAAAAACGCGCTCCAGTGCGGTCTGATATAGGCAGGGCAATCTTTCCTTGCGTACCAGTCATGGTGCTGGTAGACGGCGCTCTCGTCCAAGCCATGCCGTTTGAGGATTGCAGCGCAAAGTCTTGCACCGTTATCTTCGGCAATCCGATTGTACTCGGCATCAGTGCCGTCCATGATGATCTCGATGGCGATCGTGGTGGAATTTCCAGGTCCATAGTTTCCATCTGCCGCGTGCCAGCCGACCTCGCCCTCGTCAAGGTTCTGCCATGCTTCGTTCTCATCCACATAGTAGTGGACACGGACAGACCCCATATTGCAGTTGGGATAAGTTGCTCTGGTGTACTGCTCGGCCATTGTGGTTCCGTTAGGAATCTTGATGCGCCCGGTATTATGTATCGTGACGCCTTTAATCGCAGAAAGCGGTCGGTTGGCCTTATAGGTCGTTCCCTTTCGGTAGGTGTAACCACCTTCTTTAACATCACGGTTCCACACCGCAGAATCCGGGATTATCTTCTCACAGATTTTTACGCCGTTATCATAGCGTACATTATCGGGAGAGAGGAAAGCCATTAGGCTTCCCCCTTTCCTTCGGCATCCAAAATAGCCGCATCAGTGTGTTTGACCATGCCGGTGGTGGCTGCGTCATATGTACCATTAGCAGCCAAAGCGACAATAACAGCGTTCAGCAGGCACAGCACCACGCCCTGTACCGTCAGAGCAGAGCCGTTAAAGGCTTCAGCTCCGATGAGGATGGCCACAGAGATGATGTAAGCAAGCAGCTGGGTGTTGATGTTCTTGAGAGGGGTCTGCTTCAAAAACTGGGTGATGATGGTGACCATCATCACGGCGCCGGCATAAGTACCAAGGGAAGTCCAAGTTACAAATTCGTTCATGTTCAAGCTCCTTTCTTCTGCTCAAGGTTGGTTACTCTTTTATTGAGGGCGGTTGTCCGTTCCTCCAAGATGGGGATTCTCTCCGCAAAGCCGTTGTGCCGTCTTACCTCTCTTGTAAGCTCGTCCAGCTTCTCGTTGGTGACGGCTCGCTCGATATCGGCCTTGTTGTCACGCTCCATGTTGCTTTTGTTGTTGGTAATGACCACGGCAGCGACCGATGCAATACCTGTGACTATAGCTACGATTACGCTCGGCTCCATAGGCTTATACCCCCGTATACACAGTCTCCACCAGCATCGTCAGCTCGCTGTACTCGTCATCGGTCAGACGATTACACGCAAAGAATACATCCAGCTTGCCCTGTGCTTCGTCAGCAGTCTTGTAAAACTTCTTCTCAATCAGCTTTTTCATCATCTTATACATTGTTGATTACCTCCATATCTTCTTGGTATTTTTCTTCTACTGCATCAGCGATAAGCTGTAACAGTTCGTTCACTTCGGCTTCCTGCTTTGCTTTTACTTTTTTGGCTTTTTCGGTGTAATAGCCCATTAAGTCACCCCCAAAATATTTAATGCTTCCTGCATATCGGATGCCATGGAACCACCATCGAAATTTTCTATTTCAGCGTTTTCAAAGATAGTGTCTTCCGGCACCTTACCGACAACATATTCTGCTTCCTCTGGCAAACAAGGAACATAGCACCCATTTGGGGCCTTTTTCACATATACCAAGGTGTCAGAATAATATTCCTTGCCGTCCATTACGATTTTATACATTGTCACACCTCCAGTATCATGGATTTAATTCTGTTCAGCTCCTCAATCGAAGCATTGAAAAAATCATAGTTCCACAACCAATAGTCATCGTGTTCGGGGCGTTTGTATTTCAGCAAGGATAAATCATCCCAAATCCTATCCCATCGGTCTTGGTACTTTCCGTCTTTTCGGTTATTCAGCAGTTTGATTATTTCTGCTGTCAGTTTCCCACGCTCAATGCCTTTGCCGTCATCATTGATGGCAAAATAATCATAGGCGTTTTGGCTTTTTGTATAGCAAATGGGCTTTCCGTTGTTGCTTATAATGCCGTTCTCTGCTGCCAGCACCGTGCCGTATGGGATGTTTACATTGCCGCAAATGGCGGTCTGCTTGAAACGCTTATAGCATATATATTCCATACTTATCACCCAACCTTGAAGCATGGGGCCACACCGTAAGAGGAACCCGCATATACTGCATCAGGATTGCCAGCGTAATCAACCGCTCTAAACATCTCTCCATTTGGAATATTGGGAGATCGTAGAAGCCACCAGGTTGCATTCGCAAGTAAATCACTGCGATATTTGCGCTTATCGTTACCAGCAGCATAATAATCGTATTGTTTACAATAAGCACTTTCCTTATTTGTGGTATTTGACGATACAGTGCCAAATACTTCATAATGTGTCGGAATGTATATTTTGTCATCGGTCGATGTTGGAGTGACACCGGCGGCCCCGTTTCCTGTATTATCTGTGTATATCGTAGTGGATTTTAGTACAGATTGCAGGTCACTTGGCAGTGCGGCTTCGATAAGCGGCATTACTATCGTCCTCATTTTACAGGACTTCCATCCACCAACAGTGGTTCGGGAATCGTTCATCCTTAAAGCTATGCTACCTGATGGGACAGAACTGTTGAAGAATCTGTCTATAAGGCACACATCTTTGCCGTTGGTTTGGGCTGTCTTAAAGCCTTGGAAAGCTATGCCGTTGCCCTCTCGTTCCGCATTGTGGTTAAATCCTATGATAAATACCCAAGTAGAATAGTTTGTAAGAGTAAGACCATCAGAGACTTTGCCGTTCATCGTAATTTCTTTACAGTCGCCGACAGCCCAGAAGTTTGCACCCTCGCCAGCGTCAGACATCTGCTTAATTATTGCCCAGCTTGTATCGTTCAGCACATGTGAAGGTAATGCGAGGTCAACTGTGGCAGGAACACTGACTTCCTGCGGGGCAGATACCATCGTCCCGTTTGTTGCAGAAACAGTCCACTTGCCCTCCTGCGGTATTTTAAGCCGAGCCTGACCACCAACAGAAACGCCTGTCACAGTCTTACTGCCAAGGGTAGCGGTAACGGTTGCCCCGTCAACGACATTTGCCACGAGCTCAAGGCCGCCACCACCTGCAATGATTGGGTTCCCGTAAATTACGCTCATTTTATTGTCCTCCTTAATAAGTCATAATCTTTGTGATTTGTAGGCTCATCGCCGCAGGAGCCGCACCAGCTGCGTATATCTTTACCGTTCCGTTTTCATTTGCCGCCACCATCGAGGTAACACCAGCATCTGCGAGTGCTGCCAGCTGGTCAATAGTTGGATTGAGGTTGACTTGGAGCCCGGCGGCTTGGCCCGTAAGTATCGTTTGATAATACGGGCCGCTGCCGCTCCATGAAGAACTTAAAGAAACGGTTTGCGTGGTGATTTTCTGCTGGTAATCGGCGGTTCCTGTCGCCCTTGTGCCGTCTGCCTTGTAAAAGACCTCACCGGCCACAACAGCGCTTTCCTCGGCGGTCGTATCGGAAATATCAATGAGGGTGTTTCCGTAGAACTCCACCTTGTTTACCGCCATTCAAATCACGCTCCAATCGTTACTGTCTGACCTCCTGCGGGGTTATCGGCATAAGCAATCGGCACTCCGTTTACGACTACCTCAGAAAGGAAGTCATAGCCATCATCGGGGAGGACGCTAAACTGTGCTTTGGCCGGGGTTACGGTCTTTTTCTGGCCCTTGGTCAACTCACCGGCGTAATCACCGGTTACGCCAAGGATGGACACACCGGATTTAATGTTACCGGCAATGATTTTTGCGGCTTCGGTGCTGTCGATGACAGCAGAGCCGGAGCCATCGTGATAACCGGCCGGGATTGCTACCGGGGATTTATCTACAATGGAAAGGGTTACAGCGCCCTTGTTCGGCATGGTGCCGGTCACTTTAGCGCCGTCCACATAGGCGGTTTTGCCATTAAGGATTTCCGCAGCAGTAGCGGTTGCATCAGAAGTATCGGCATCATACGGACAGGTGCCGGTAATTGGAGCGCCGGTCTTGTCGTGCGCTGTCTTGCCTTTGAGCAAGCTTGCAGCATCCACCGTGTCGCCGGTCAAATCCATCAGGGTTTCGCCATAAAAGATTATTTTGGAATTGTACTTAGTGTCAGCCATTTTTAGCCTCCTATAGTTACAGTCTTGCCCCCGGAGGGGTTATCTACGATTTGTTTTGGCACCGCCATAAAGGTCATATTGTCTTTCATCATCTTTTCTTTTGTCAACAGCAGTTGGTCGGTAACAGAAGGGGTAACCATGTACTCGCCCTTATAGACTTCCGCCGCTACGCCAACCACGCTGCCGAATGTAATTGCAAAAGTAGATGTCGGAGATGCAAAAGCGGTTTGAAACTGGTTTTCAGAGGATTGGAATGTAGTCTGAAAAATCATTTTGTATCACCGCCCGCGATATCATCCAAAAGGCCATCTTTAAGGACATCTGCTACAGATACATTGAGGATATTGGAGTTAAGCCGCGCATTGCCAATACCAACACGCAGCTGTATTTGCACCTGCGGGTTTGGTTTGAAAAGTGAAGTTTCCTCCTCTGTAAGAGTACAGGAAACGGTTTTATCTCCCAGCGTGCAATCCTCAAGGTCTTTTACAAGTACGACATTGCCGCCCTGCTTGTAGATAACGGCCATCATTGAGATGGTGCCGGTATCAAACGGGACGGTAAAAATGTGGGTTGGGGTTGTGTATCTTCCGACGAGGCTCACCCTTTCACCACCTCCGAAATCGCTACCTGTAAGGTAATATCCGCGGTCGGCTTGTCGCCCAAGGCATAGGCCGTAATAGTGCCGTTGTCGTTCGCTACATAGATAGCGCCGGTTCCGCTATCAACCATGGTGTTGTAGGCGGCGGTGTCGATCTGGATATCCACCTTGCTATTGGCAGTAGTCCCAAGGCCGGTTACCGTCTGGCTGTAGGGACTTTCGGAGCCGAGCCAAGATGCCGCAGGAAGCGAAAGCTGCTTAATAACAACCGCCCGGTTTATCTTGTACTCCATCTTTCCGATGGCCTGCGTTACCGTGTCTGTTGCGGTTACATTCTGCCGGGATGTTGCCTGCTTGTAGCCGGGGATTTTGATTTGGCTGCCGGTGTAATCGCCGGTTTGCGGTGTCACCGCTCCGGTGCGGCCGTTAAAGCTCGCAACAGTACCGGGGCTGATGGTGTGCGCTACATACTGCAAATCGGAGATCATTGTGGGCTGGGCTGTGTAAGTGGCTATCGGAAGCTGGTACACAGTACCGCTTGCATTGATATCCTCCTGCACCAGCGCCGGAAGCGGGTCTTGCGCCTGTGTCACAAAGGAAATCGGCGCTTCGGTGTTTGCCATGTCAATTTGGATAAGCAATCGACCGGGGACAGAGCCGCTGGTCGGAAGCGTCGCATTGATCGTTTGGGATTCCACAACAAAGTTTCGGCCGAGGATTATACCACGGCCATCGGAAACATTTATGATGTTACCGCCCTGTGTAGTTACCTCAACGCCGGTAAAGATGCCGCTGTCGTTGATAATGTGGTTGTACAGATACGCATCATCCGTTGGAGTTACGATAGATGCGTTATACTGGAGCAGCGTTATCATGCGTTTGCCCTCCTTTCAAGGATTAGGATTTTGGTCAAATCGGCGCGGACAACGCCGAAGGTCATTTTTGTGATATCCTGTGACCGGGTATAGCCGGTAAGGATGGATTTGTAACTGCTGTCGCCATCAATGACCAAAACCTCTGTGCCGATGGCCATCGAGGTATCAAGCACGCCGCAGTCGTTGCGGGCAGTCAGCTCAATCATGTTGTCATACTGCTGCGGAGTGAGTGCTTCGTATGCCTTTTGATAAGCTGCGGTATCAAAGTCCACATCGGTCTCCAAAAACTGCGCTGCGAAGAATACCGGCGCAATCCGGTCGGAATTGTTGGTGTCAACCTTTCCGTTTGGGTGCAGATAATAGGTAACATTCTGCGTTTCATCCGCTTTGTTGTAGATGGTCACCTTGTTCAGCTGGCCGGAGCTGTCGCCAATGATAATATTTTTATTCACAATGGCTTGTAGGCTTGCTTCGATGACAGCGCTTTCACTTACCTTTCCAACCGTAACGGTAATAGCCTTATTCTGCGGGTCAAAGGCCATGTTTATGGCTATGCCGTAAGCTGTCAAGGATTTGGTAATGATCTCGTAAAAGCTGTGAATGTTATCCTTGAGGTTCAGCGCTCCGGTGGTCTCGGAGGTCGTTTCCACCGTCATGCCGGTGATGTTTTGTAATGCATCATTGGAGGAAATGAAATTGTCCGTTATGATACCGGCGATAAACTGCTCTATTTTGGAGGATGTGGTGCGGTCAAAATGCACATCAACATCAAACAGCGCCATCAATGGCTGTGCAGAGATGGTCACGCCTGTTTTGTCGGTTTCTACATCATCCACGATCCCCTGATAGGCTACAACGCCGTTTTGGTCGGTCACGCTGATAAAATCGCCTTTCTTTGCATCGATTTTAACCGCCCGGAGAGTGGTTTTTTCCGCCGTTAGGTAGTCAAACTGTATCTCCGGGCTTTCAATCGGCGCAAAGCTGCGGAAAGTATAATCACGAGCGAACACTTCACACTTAAACAGAGTACGCAAGTTTTTCCACCTCCACATATGCGGTTATATCCGATGTGCCATCGTGGGAAAAGGTCAAAGTGCTTTCTCCCGGCGGAGCATAAATAAACCGGCCGGTTGAAAAGTCGCTGGACTGGTACAGGTTTTGGATGTATGTCCCGTCGAGCGCATACTCTGCGATCTCCATTGTTGCAGGGTCAGCATCAACAACGAGTTTGTGTCCGTCAGGGATTGTTGCGGTTACTTTTCCGACCGCTACACGGGTACCGGCCTTGATAAGCGCCCAAGCAGGATTGACGACCGGGCCGAAGATTTGCAGCTTGCACGGTGATGCCAAATCCCCGTTTCTTATTTTTGCAGTTCCTGTTGCTGTTTCTGCGTAATAATAAGGATAAGTATAGCTATACCTTTTAATCCCTTGGTCTGGCGCTTGACTTTGCGTTACCTTAACAGCTTCATGCCAAGTCCCGAAGCAGAGGAATGTAATCGGTACCGCCAAATAGCCGGATTTCAGCTCCGACTTATCCGCAGACTGCACTTCGCACTTGATTTTGTACCATGTGTCCAGCGGGGAATACATCAGGTAAAGCGGGCCTTTTGTCACGAACGAAATAAACGCCTGATACCGGGAATAGTCGAAGAATATCATTTCGCCTGTCACGGCATACTGGTTAAGGAATTCATCCGATACCAGCCATGCGCTTCCGGCTTGGATGGTGGAGTAGGTTTTGCCAAAGCCTAATCCACCCGGCGCATTGAAGTACGCCGTTTTGTCCATCAAATCCCATTCGGCGCCGACACCGTTCTTGAGCTTAAATTTTCTCATTAGTAGGCCCTCCCGAGTGCGCGGTTTACTGCCTGCACCAAATTGCGGGCAGCAGCTTCACCAGAAGCGTTGTCGTAACCATTAAAGGTGTTGTTCATCTCGATGGTAATTCCACCACGGCCTGCGTCACCGTTGAGGGGCATAACATGAGCACGCCCACCCGCCATTGTAAGCAGCTCCGGCCCGGCTTCGCCGACGATGGCGCTGCCGGAGGACAAAACTCCGCCCTTGGCAAGATAAGCAATTTTTCCGATGGTCGGAATATTAAATCCGAGGGACTTACCGCCCAAAACAGGAACCCAGTCAGGGACATCAAAGTGGATCTTATTCAGACCGTTTATCATCCAGTTGATTGCGTCAATGACCATGTTGATTAGTGCAATGATTCCGTTAAGGGGCGCTTTTGCAATGTCAACAAGCGCCGTAAAGATTCCCTTAAAGATTTCCTGCACACCTTTCCATGCTCTTTCCCAATCTCCAGTAAAAACGCCACGAACAAAATCGATAATACCGTCAAAAACGGCCTTTATGGAATCCCAAATAGATTTTACTGTTGCGAAGAAGAAATTTAAGATTTCCCCCAATATTCCGAACGATTCCGACCAATCCGTCGTAAATACGCCCTGCAAGAAATCATCCACACGCTGGAGGATGGCCTGTATCTCGTCGCCCTTTGTTGCAATCAGCGCAACAAGTCCTACAATGGCCGCTATGAGCAGCACGATAGGATTTGCAATTATGAAATTTATGGCCGTTATCAGCGCCGGGATAACCGTTCCAGTTATAAAACTGATGGCTCCGGTAATTCCTGAAATAATACCTGCAATCGGGGAAATCGCCGCAATAAGACCGCCGACAATAAGGATTGTTTTCTTTACACCATCGTCGAGGTTTGAAAACCAATCGATTGCATTTTGAAGCCCTGCGACGATTTTATTGATAATCGGCAGCAGGATATCGCCAATGGAAATTGCAAGATTATTAAGGCCGTTTTTGAGGATTTTCATCTGGCTTTCGGTGGTTGCGTATCTTTTGCTTGCCTCGTTGGAGAGGGCAATATTTTCGTCCCATGCAGTATTTGCGGTTGTAACAGCATCGTCCAATACATCGGACGCAAGGGCTAACGCACGAAGCATATTGGACTGACGAATCCCGGAGAGCCCCAATTCATCCAATACTGAGATTGTGTCCTCTCCATTTTCGTTCATCTTCCCAAGCCCGCCGATGAAAGCACTGATTGCGTCTATCGGTTCATTGCCCCACATATCTGCGAATTCAGAAGCAGATACGCCAGCGATCTTTGCAAATGTTTCAAGATCATCACCGCCGGCAGACACAGCCTTGCTTATTGCGGTCATTGTTTGGGTCATTGCCGTACCGCCTGCCTCTGCGTTGATGCCAACCGAGGACATTGCGGTAGACAATGCAAGGATATCCTGTTCGGACAACCCGGCAACTGTACCAGCAGACGCAAGGCGTGTAGCCATCTCAACAATATCGCGCTCTGTTGTGGCAAAGTTATTGCCAAGGTCAACGATGGTACTGCCGAGTTTGGAGTATTCATCAGCGGTCGTTCCGGTAATGTTGGCAAATTTGGCAAGCGCCGATGCCGCTTCATCAGCGGAAAGGTTAGTTGCTTCGCCCAAGTCGATCATAACGCGGGTAAAGTCAAGTACATCATCGGTGGCAATACCCAACTGTCCAGCAGCTTCCGCAACCGCCGCAATCTCCGTAGTGGACGCAGGAATTTCTTCTGCCATGTCCAATATGCCCTGCCGGAGTGCCGCAAGCTGCTCTGTAGTGCCGTCTACTGTTTTTTCAACGCCAGCAAAGGCGCTTTCAAATTCTACAGCCGCTTTTGTGGCTGCCACTCCTGCGCCTGCAAAGGCCAAAGATGCCGGTGCAAACTTCTTTGCAATGTTCCCGGACTTTTCTGCTATTTCGCCGGTAACCGCTGAAACCTGTGCAAGTGCCGCACGGCTCCTGGACGCTTCGGCCTGTAGGTCTTTCAGCTTTAGTTCGGCGCTGGTCAGTTCCCGGACTAACTCACGGTATTGTTTTTGGTTGATCTCCGTGCCGTCCGCCATTTCCTGATCCGCTTTCTTTTTGGCGTTTCGGAGGCTTTCAACCTTGTTTTCTGTATTTTTGATTTGTTCCCCGAGCAATTGCTCCTTTTGTTTGAGCAGGTCAATATTAGTCGGGTCGAGTTTCAGCAGGCGATTGACTTTATTAAGCTCCGATTGTGTTCCACGGATTTCGCTGTTCAGCGAGCTGATCGCTTTCGACAATCCCTTTGTATCGCCGCCGATTTCAACAACGATGCCTTTAACATTTTCAGCCAATCTTACCACCTCCTGCGAAGAAATCACGCAAGCCGCCGGGTCTGCCCCTTATGGCATACTGTTCTGCGTCGTTGGCCTTTTCGATCATCAAATCATAGACCATTCCGCAGGTCATATCCGAAAGCGCTTCATCGGTCAAACCCAATTCAGCACAGCGGAGCATAAAGGTTGACCCGGTGGGCTCACGCACGGTTTGTTTTATTTTTTTTTTGGAACAGCGGTAGTCTTGTTGTTCAGGCTCCAAAGCTCCAAAATGGCGGGGAGCACTTTATAGATGGAAAACATCTCAAACTGTTCCAGCCACTCGTCAACATTGTCCGGGATGGACCCGTCATATTGCCGAGCCATGATAAAAGCGACATCCTCAAAGATTTCAAGATCGCTTACGGAAAAAGACCCGTCATCGGATGTCGCTGCTGTTTGTAGCTTTTGCAGGTCTCGGACAATGTCCCGACCCACCTTGTGGCGGTAGATGCGTGGGGTCAGCGCATTAGCGCACAACCCTACACTTTTTCCGTCGATCTCGATTACTTTGTTCATTTCAGCCTCCAGTCGTCGGAGTGAATACGGCGGTGTACCAGCCGTTCACGGTCGCCTCCGGGGTCTCCGCCGTAGTGTAGGCAAGGGAGTTGCCGTTTGCCAGCGGGGAAGCGGTGATGCTGACGGTCTGCGTCTGCGGCTCTACGCTCTCGGTCGTGGTGTTCAGCTCACGGGTAGGCCGAGTGCAGGTGCAGTTGTAAAGAACAAACTTCGTCCCGTTCACATCGCCCTCCTCTTGGAACAGCAGTGCGAAAGACTTGGGCTGAATGTTCGCATTCTCGATCATCACCTTGCTGGTGGTGTCAAGAGTGTAACCGAAAACATCCTTGAGGAATGCCTCGGGGAAAACGGCGACTTCGAGATCGCCGGTGTAGCCGCTGTTCGCCACGGCCACAAAATACTGAATGTTGTCCGCATAAAACGGGGTGGTATCGCCGGAAGGCTCCAAAGACAGGCTAACTGCGCCGGGGATGGCTACGGGAGTGCCGTAGGTGTTATTTTCCCCGTCGAGGATAGCGTAATGGACATTCGAGATACCGAATTTAACTTTATCAGCCATTTTTACACCTCGATTTCATAAACTACTTGGTTACACTGCTGATCTTCAATGTAACTTTCGGACTTTTGCCAAAACAGAGAGGACAAAGCCTGTTCGACTTTGCCCTCTGCTGTTAGGTCTTTATCTTTTGTGTAAAGCTCAACCTGTATATGGTTGATGGGGTGATACACCACATTGTCAGCGCCAAAATTATTGGAGTAGGAGACGCGATAGAGGATATACGGTAACTTTTGAGGCTTATTGAAGTAACCGTAAGCTACGGGCATCCTCGTCTGTTTTAACAGGGAATTGACCTCTTGCAGTGTCATCCTTTCTTAATCACCACCTTTACACGGGTTAATAGTTTCTGCTCTGCCTTTTGCTCCGCTGGGCCGATGTGGGGGAATGGGCGGGCAGAGCCTTTTGCGGTTCCGCCTGGGCCTGCGTGACCATGTTCCAGCAAGTGCGTGAGCTGGTAATCCGTTTTGTTGAAAATTCGCATACGGATATCGCTGTAGCTCTCATATGCGACCTTGTCACGCCAACCGGCCTTATAATCGCCGGTCTGTACCGGGCTGCCGGTCACAATGTCTTGGCGGCATTCCTTTGCCACCTGCCGAACCTCTTTTTTTACGCCATCCGTAACGGCCTGGTCATAGTTTTTCAGTTCGGACAGGATTGCAGTTGCCAACTCATCCGGTCTAACCGTTTTCGACATCGTTGCCCACCTTTTCCTCAAGGTACAACTCTATTTCATCGCTGCCTGTTGCAAAATAGGTGCGATAAATGGAATAGCGTGTGCCGCGCCACTCGGCTAATTTCTGCCCAGCATAGTTGGCGATAGGGGTAACCGCCACAAGGGACGGCTGCAAGCCGTTTTGACCGGCGGAATAGAACTCCGCCCGTGTAGCGGACTGCAGCCGCGCCCAGACCTGTGTTGTGGTTTCTGTGGCAATCTGTACCCCGATATCGTTCTGCTCAAAGGTTTGGGAGATTAATGTAATGAGATCATCCAAATCAATCACCCACCTTTTGCTCAAACAGCCGGTTGTTGAGTGCCCACCGGAGCATCCGGGGCATTGCTACGACCTTTTCCCGGCGTTGCCGGTAAAGGTAGGCGGCGTACATCTCCACCAGCATAGCATCACTGGTGCTAGTGGAAAGTACGATTCCCTCGGTAGCGATATACTCCTTGGCAGACGCGATCAACGCCGACAGGTAATCGTCAAGCGCTGTTGTGGAAAGTTGCAAATCAACCTTCAAGATCACGAGGATATCAGCGTCTGTCATGCTTTAACCCCCTTTTAGGAAGCCTTGGTTACATTGACTGTGTAAACAACGGTCTCGTTGCCATTCTTGACAGTAACGGTCAGAGGATGGGCAGCGCCATCAGCCAGCCAGGTAACAGAGCCGCCGTTCTTCACATTGGCGTTGTTGTAGGCAATAGCGACCTGCGCACCGGCAACCTCGGTAGTGGCGTTTACTGCAGCAGTCGCAGCGGAAGCGGTAGCGGTGTAGCTCAGCACATCGCCATCAAAAGCAGGGCTGAGGGACAGGTTTCCAACGGTCAGAGCGGACAGCTTGGCGTTGTTGGCGGTATCAGCCGCAAAGGTCATGGAGGTGGTTACGGAAGCGCCGTTAATGTTGATCGCCACAAAAGCGCCGGGGATAACGGGCATACCGTCAGCACGCTCTTTGCCGCGGAATACGGTGTTGTCCTGAATGAACTGAACCTCGCGGGATGCTTCGATGGTCATGCCGGAGCGCTGCGCCCACAGGTACAGGTCGCCATAGCCGCCAACGATGTCGCCATCGGGGATAAATTCGAGGATTTCCACATCACCGCCGATGATGGGCATGGTCATACCGTCAAAGGTGACATACCGGCCCAAAGCGGTAGCAAGGATTGCCTTGGACTGCAGAGTAGCCAGGGTCTTGCTATTCATAGCCCAGAAGCGCTCGCCGCGGGAATAGCGGGTGAAGGTGTTACCAGCAGCAACAGCCAGCGCAGCCCAGAAAGCCTCGCCGGTGGAAGCAGTGGGAATGGTGATGATGTTGGAGGTGTGCAGGTCAACCCAAGCAGGAGCATTGGCCGGGTAATCGCTGGGTTTGCTCTCCTGCGCCAGACGGGTCACGATACCAAGGGGCATCTTCTGACCAGCGCCCTTGCCGTACAGGATGGCCTTATCCTTGGCAAGGCCGATAGCCTCGGACAGCATCTCGACGATCCAGGAGGCGAGGTTTACATCGTTATCCTCCAGCAGGGAATTACAAACAGGAACATAACCGGCAACCTTGAAGCCGTCAAGAGTGATCTGGTTAAAGCTGAAGGTCAGCTCATTGATGGCACCGCACATTTCAGTCCAAACGGCCTCGGGGACAGTACCGGCAATGGTCTGACGGGCTTCGCCATTGACATTGCGGATGCGGACCCGACGCATCAGTTTGGAGTAGCGATACATATTCTCGGCAATGAGGTCGAGGAATACAACAGGGATGGTCAGCTCACCACCGGTGATATCTCTCTTGCTGCGGGCAGCGTTACGAAGCTCCGCAAAGAAGGTCTGCACATCGGGCTGGGCTACGATAGCGTCACGCTGCTCTTTGGGAAGAGCGTCAAAGGCGCGCACATTCATGGGGAGGGAGCGAATGTTGATGGTATTCATGGTAAAATCATTCCTTTCGTCTTTCTTTTCTGCTTTGGGTTCAGCCTTGGGAGGATCCTTTTCGGCATTTTCCAAATCTTCCTCAAGGCCCTTGATTTCTGCGGACAGTTTTTCTTTTTCGGCGTTGTGGGCATCCTGTTCCTCGGTAAATTTGTTCATGGCGTCCTCAACAGCCTGCTGCTCCTCATCGGTGGTAGCTTCGCCGATTGCTTTTTCGATTTCAGCGGAGCGTGTTGCAAATTCTGCGTCTTTAGCTACCAGCGCCTCAAAAGCTGCTCTTTTCAGTTCCAGCTTTTTGGCAATCATAATGGATTTCAGTGCCATGTCAGCACTCCTTTCTTAGCTTTTTGAGGGCTTCGGCCCTCCATTGGTCGAGCTTGCGCTCGTTGATCTTTTCAAGGTCTTTTTTCCGAGCCTCTACCATGGTGTCCTCGTAGGCCGGGAAGGTAACGACCGATACCTCATACAGTTTGACTTTGCGAATAGTCCACACGGTTGTGCCATCTGGCCGGATTTCGGTTTCCTCGTCAAGGATGTCAAAGCCGAAAGAACATTGGGAAACATCCCCACGCTTTACGCGCTCATAGGCGTTCATTGCATCCTGATCCGCTTGATTAATGAGGATGGACCCCCAAAGGCCCAAATCGTCAACGCGGAGGGTCAGTGTACCAGCTGTTGTTCTGCCAAGCACGATTGTGGTATCATGGTTAACCAGCGCCCGAATATCATCACCGAGGGTACCATCAAAGGCTCCTCGGTCAATGCGCTCGATGGCTTTATCCCACATCCGGTATTCGCCGGTAAAGGTGGCGAAATAGCCCTCAATGTAGAGGTTTCCATCAGCAGCGCGGGTTTTGAAGTCGCCACTGCGGCTGATTGCCTGTCTTGCTCCTACCATTTACTCACCTCCTCCGTTTAGTTTTTTCTGATCGCCAAGGCGGTCCGCGGGAATGTAGTTTTCAAGGGCCAAAAGCTCATCCATTCCCTCGTGCGGAGTAAGCCCAACCCAACTGCGCCACTCGTTCCGTGTCATTGCCATGCGGTCAACCATTTCTGCGCCAGCTTTGATGGTTTCCTCCAAGGAATAGTTGTAGAGGGAGCGGACATTGAAGCGGAAAAAGTAATCCGGAGATACGAGCAGCTTTCGGCTAAACTCCTGCTCCAAAATCTGTGCAATCGGCATGATACGGGAAGAAATAAAGTTGTTCCATTCATCTCGCTTGAACTCGCCAACGCCCAAAACAAAAGGCGGCACGCCAAGAATGGTTGACACCGTCGTTTTATCCAGTTTTACGAAGTCTGCCAGCGCAAGATCAGATAGAGTAAGGGGCCTTACCTGTTCCACCGAGAATTGCTCGGCAGGAATCAGCCAAGGTTCCCCGGCTTTATTGCTTGCCACAAAATCACCAAGGAGCTTTGCACGCCCCTCCGGGTCAGAAAACTCGTCCGTCAGCGAATCCACCTTCACGATAAGAGACGGTTTCCATTCACTGGCCATGAAGCCATTTTCTGTTTTCGCCGCTTGCTTTAGGTTATTTGCCACATCAGCCAGCGCAATGCTGTACCCAGTGCCTTGCCATGGGTAGTAATTGCTCGGATTTATGGCAAAATGCAGCACATCGTTCGGGTCATAGGGATTCCCAGATATTTCGATGCTATAATACCGTTCCCCGTTCGGTACAAATGCTACAAACGCCGCCGGAATCGGGTCAAGCCGCCGGAGCAGCCCCTTCCGGGTCTTTGGGAGCACTACAGCGTTCCCCCGGCCATCCAGCAGCATTGTTTTGATGATCCACTGGATAAAGTTTGACCGGCCCATGTAGCTGTTCGGCTCTATATCAACCACACGAGACAGCCCATTTTTAACCCGGATATCTCCACTATCGGTGTTTTGCATCAGATAGATTGTCATGCTTCCAATTAAAGACGCAATCCTATCAACAGCGGCACAGATTTCCGGGTTGTGCGCAAGGTCTGTATAGCCGGAACAGGTTAGGTCTTTCCAGCCGGTTCCATCACACAGGCATACAGCGCTCCGCGTTTGGGGCTTATCCCGAGAGCGGAAGCGCTCAAAAAAATTTGCCATGCTCATTTATCACCCCACCATTTCTTTCCTGCTTTAGATTTATCCAAAGCCTCCAAGTACCGCACCGTGGCGAATACGGAGGCATCGAACACATCAATTCGGTTTGTCGGTCTTACCTTGTCGTACTGGATCATGTCGTCTGTCTTTTCGACGGCCGAGACATTCCCAACACAATACTCATATGCTTCGGAATGCATATAGTACAGCGTCCCATTTTTGGCGCTCTGCTCGATATGCCGGAAACCTTCTGATTTCCTGTAAAAATACTGCGGTTGGTCGATAATGTTAAACCCAGCCGATTTCATGCCAATGAAATACTCTCGGCAGAATTTACGGTCATGCCCCACCTGTCGTATTCGGAAACCGCGCTTTCGCATTGTAACAAACCAGTTGACAACATCGGCGTGGTTTACGGTTGGACTGTTGCACATGGTCAAAAGTCCATCATCGGCCCAGCCGAAAAGTGGTATACCATCCTCGTCGGCCTTAACATGAGCCTGCACCACAGGGAACCAAGCGTGACTGATGATGATATCCACACCTTTGTAATTTCCAAAAAGCGCAGCCGCCGTTAGGTCGTGCATTTTTGAGAGGTCTGCACCACCGTACCAGTCTATTGGGAACTTGGAAAGCTCGTCCAGCGTCCAGTTGTATTTTTCATCGCTTCGCCGGAATTCGTCGAGGTTGAAATAGGACTTGATAGCCCCGGTATAGACATTGAGAGACTTTGCGAAGAAATCTTTCCGCTGCTGCGGGTCATTCTGCGCCTGCAAGCTATCGTTTAGAATTTCCTCCGGCCGGATGGAAACGCCATAGGCCGGATTGGCCATCTCATGTACCAGGGGATTGGTATAGTCGATATTTCCCTCCTCATCCGGATTGGCGCAGCACATAAAGATAAAATATTGTTCGTCCTTGATGGTGCCATCCAGCACCTTTCGGCAGTATTGCAGCCGCTGCCCAAGGAAGCCCTGTTCGTTATCGCCAGCCGTGGAAATACCTATCAGCAGCTTGTTGGTGTAGGCTTTCATGGCTTCCTTAAAAAGGTTGTACTGCTTAGGCTTGGTAAAAGCGTGGATTTCATCGCAGATCGCAATATTGCAGTTAAGAGAATCCTGCGCATCCGGGTTTGCAGCCAGAGCGCGGATAAAAAACGAGCCGTCTGGAAGCTCTGCCTCCATTGAGTGCTCGTTGTTGTTGTCAATGATCTTTACACCGCCGCCATGCTTCTCGTCCTCGCCCATAAGCCGGATGTTATAATCCAGAAAATTAAAGCTTTCAAGGGACTGCATCAGAGCCGCGGCCGATATGTAGGTTTTGGAACCGCTGCGCCGGTACCACAGGGACAGCGCCCATGCGATGGAAGCGGCAAAACTGGTTTTGATGTTCTTTCGAGGGATAAAAATAAGGGCTTCATGAAACCGCACCACATCGGTGCCTTTCAACTTAAACCCAAGAAGATTGTATATGATGAATTTGTGAAACGGCTCCAACAGGAACGGCTTTCCCCGGAGCGGTGTACCGTCCAGCTTTTCCCCCTGCTGGTGGCAGAGGGTCTTTTCGATGATTTGAATACAGAACTCCGGCCCTTTCGGCGCGAAATCGTACTCGTCATTATCGAGGTCAGCAAAGAAACGGTCAACAGCCTGCCGCAATTCCTCGCAAGCGACCTTTCTCCCGTCTCTGATGCTTTCGGCATACTCAAGGACTACAGGCCAGTTCTTACCCTTAATCTGTCTCAAGGCTGGCAAGAGCAGCGGCAAGGCCGCCCTTTTCCTCCTTTTCCTTCACTCCGCCGGTCATTTTGCGGAAACTCGATGGAGTAAGCCCCAATTCGCGCCAGTATGCCAGTGCGCTCTTGTTGAGGTCGTCCCACAGAATTAACAGAGGGTTTTTTACCATGTTTGTGGCGTTCCCTTTGTTGGTATATTCGATGACGGACTTACCGCCGGACTTTTTGAACTCGGCCTTGGTCTTATCCCGCTGTTCCAGTATCTCTGCAAGCGTTTCTACCGCAGATTGATAAGATGGGTCGGCCGTGCCGAGTTTTTCCATCTGGTTTTCGATAGTTTCAACCCATTTTTCCTTTGTCATGGCTTCCCCTTTCTCAAAAATATACCGTAGAGTTGGAAAAAGTTCCCCCCGCCGGTCCCCATAGACAGGCGGAAGGCGCAACGGATAGGGGGGGGATCAGTAACGGCCCCTTGCTGCTGTTGCTTTTTCCGGGTGCTGCTTGTTATGGCAGCCCTCACACAGGCTTACTAAATTTTTATCTTCGTAAGCCAGCTCCGGGTACTCATCTGCGTGTTTAATATGATGCACCGTTGTAGCCTGTACCGCCTTTCCGTACCTCTTGCAGTGCTGGCACATATATCCGTCACGCCTTAATATCTGTTGGCGCTTCCTCCGCCACCTGGGAGAATTATAATCAAATACAATGTTCATTACCCGCCCTATCCCTCCCGGTGTCTACTATGCCGGGCTACCAATTATTGTTACCAAACCGTGGTTATCCGCTTAGTGCCTGTCTTGTTCCCGCACAGCAGGAGCGTCTGCGGCTGCTCATGGTCGCTCTCGCTGCTGGGCAGCAGCATCTTCCTGGCTGCGTAGCCTCCGTACTGCTGCCATGCGGTACAGCTAACCACTACCAGCTGCTTGGTACGGATAACATTGTTGTTACTGTCCACCACTATCTTTTTGGGCTTACTGATGGTGCCTTTGTGGGTATGGCCAACAATCAGAGCGTCAATGCCCTCTATGGTGTAGCCGAAGCGCTCATTGCGGTTGACCGTTGCACCGGTGTAAATGCCGCCGCCGGAGCCATGGGTAACAGCCATCGTATAGCTGGTGATAGGGATATCTCTTGTTACCCTGCGCCCAATCTCCAGCTTGAGGAATGCTATATCCTCGGCGTAGTAGTCCTCCATGTCCAGCTTGCACATGATATCGCCCATAATGTCTTGATCGGTGTCCCTGGCTGTCCTCGCTTCGTGGTTACCGGATACCGCGCAGAGTATCTTATCCTTGATGGGCGTTAGCATTTCTACCATCATCTTTTTCTGCTCCCGCGGGCGAATATAATCCTCAAAGGGGCTTCCCACCGCGTTCCGGGTATTGTTGTTGATGAGATCGCCGCCAAGGATGAGATAAGCATCCTCCCGCTCTACCCGGCGGCAGAATGCTTGCCAGCCCTCTTTATCATGTAGGATGCTGCCCAAATGCACATCAGATACCGGATATACCTTTATGGTGTCGCTCTGCGGGATTTTGCGGACTATTAAATCCATAGGTATCCCCTCCTTTATGGCATAAAGAAAGAGAGCGCCTTTCGGTACTCTCTGATTGCTTTTTTGTAAGGCAGACTATTGCGAACTTGCGGCCTGCCAGCGCGGCACCTTTTTTACGAAGGTCATGTATCTTCGGCCGATGGGATAACGGGGCATCGGCGGCCCCGTAAAAAGGAAATAAAACATGAAGGTGGAGCACCCGATAGGGCTTGAACCTATAACCCGCTGCTTACAAGGCAGCCGCTCTACCATTGAGCTACGGGAGCAGATTGCCGGGATTAGGGGCCCGGCTCCCCACCAGGAGGAATGTCAAGGGAAGTCTGTGTTTTACCACACTATCAGTATACACTGTATATGCATCTTATTTCTGCCATGTTTCTGCCATCTTTACAGCTCCGTCAACCCATACCGGCAAAGGGCATATCTCATCAGCGCTTCGTCCTTATCCCGGTACACCTCTCGTTCACTCTCATTGAACTCCTGGCAAAGTCTCTGTATGTAGCCATATTCCCGGCGGATGTAGAACAACTCAAGGATGCGCCGCTGCTTTCCCGTCAGGCAGGCCAGTCCTTTCTCAACCTGGGAGGTCTGCCACTTGACTATCGCAAGGTTTGCCGAGAGCGCATCCCGGCGGGAGATTGCGTTAATCAAATGATCTTCCCGGCCGCAGCCACCGCCCTTTACTGGTGTAGCATCGCTGGTAGCGGACCGAATGCCGTCCATCTGCTCATTGTAGCGGCGGATTTCTTCCGGCAGGCTTTCCAACGACCGGAGTTTATAGCTATGACACTTCAGCTCGTCAATGCAGATGCGCTTGTAGTCAATCATATTTCTCCCTCCTCCATCAGCTCTTTATAGCTTATCCCGTTTTTAAGGCCGGGGCTTTCATCGCTGCCTGTTGCCCGGAAATGGGCCTGCGGGTGGCTGGGGTGCATATACTCGATCATGGCAAAGTTGGCGAGGTCAACAAGCCATTCCGTATTGCCAGTTTCCCGGTACAGCCGCAGCCGTTCCTCTGCGCTGTCTATTGCCTTGGCCAGCTCCGGGTAGGTTTGGCTCATCCAGCCGTATTTGTAGTGAGATACAATGATACGGTTTTGCATGAGGGAGATAAAGTCCTTGCTCCAATCCTGCTGGATGATATCGGTTACATTATCCATCTTTGCCCTCCTTTTCGTCCATCTTTGCACCTACTAATTCACCGAGTTTTTCCATAAATTCTTCTGCGCCTTCAAATGTGTTGAAATGCCCATAAACAACAATTCCACTTCCCTCTGCAATGCATAAACAGGGCTTTTTCCTATCAGAAAATTTATATGCACCGATTTTGACTTTTCCATCAGTCAACACTCTCGCCATTGTTGTCACCTCCGTCCTTAATGTCCATTTTTGCACCGCAGTTGGGACAGTACGGCTTCTCTTGGTTTTTAGCTATGCCACCAACCCCGTTATGTTTTCCGCAATGCGAACAATAGCATCTACGACGCTTATATGGGCCGTCAAATCGGACTATCCAACTCCCATGTACCACCGGGGCAACATCAGCGATCTGGAAACACTCTACCTCATCGAGCATATCGTCAACCCAACAGGCACGACACCAGCATCCGTTGTGGTCTTTCTTCTCCGCCTTGCACGGCTTGCAATAACGCTCCTCGACGCTTTTCTTAAACGCTTCCCTGTCTATGTATTCAGCCATCGTTTTCTCCTTCTTCCGGCGGCACCACCACACGCCCGTCCTTGTCGGCCTCGGCCAGCTCCCGCAGGCGAGCATCGTCATCTGTCTGCGCGAGCAACTTGTCGAGCCGTTCGATGATGCTGTCAGCGTGTTTGTTGATGGCGTATTCTGCTTCCGGCGATATTTCCCGCTCACTCGCCAAATCGTTAATTTCCTCCGGCGTCAGCCCCGTGTCCTCGTAGGCAGCGAGCGCGCTGTAGAGCTGCCGAATGATTTGCCGCAGTGCAGCCTTCGATACGCTGTTCAGCACCGGACCGTTCAGAACCAGGTCTAGCAGCTTCGGCTTCATGCCTTCAAGGACGGAGCGCGGGCCGAGATATTGGTCCATGCTCTCATCCACTCTGACCTCTTCATTCGTTAGTCGTTCCATCACTCTACCTCCCTTTTTCGCTTCACTCTGTAGCATAGTTTTCCGCACCGTTCACAGACTGCGTAATTTGTGTGGTACTTCCCGCCGTGCCGGTCGCTTCGGCGGCGAGATACCTGAACAAACGCATACTTGTTCAGCTTGTGCATACCAATGCGGCAAAGAAAAGGTTTTTTCATAATTCCACCTCCTTTATCCAGAGTCCCGCAGCCTAAAAAAGACTGTAATGCTCAAGTCAAAACCGTCATTAACGATCTCACGGTCACCGCTTTCTCTCCATTGTGCGCCTTTGTCATAAGACTGTTCGATCATTTTTGAAACAATATTGTCAGTAATTGCGGAAGCTAATTCAACGGTTACACCCTGATGCTTAAAGAATTTAAATTTATATCCAAACTTGTCCGGCAGATGATTGTAAAAAACATCAATCTTATCATCTATCCTTAATCGCAATTGCGTTGGGACAACACTCCGGTCTGGGGGATAAAAATCAATATTCATTGTCGCCCTCCTGTCCCAGTTTAACCTCTCTTCCATTTTTGGTAGACACCATATCGCACAGGTACTTAATATCCTGTTCGTCAAGCCCTAATATGTCACGCTCCCCATCGCTGTTGATGCCTTCCTTTAACAGCACGATATCTCCTAAAATCCAATTTCCATGATAGTTCGTCCCGTAAAGGAAACTGCCGAAGGAGTTTATCGGGAGCTTGAGAATAACTCCTTCTTCGTTTACCAACATGCAATATGGGTATTCCAGTCGTTTCGGGCGGACGACCTCAATCCGCCCTCCCACGGCCTCGCCGATGCTCTTGTGTGCAGGCTCGGAAAACTCCTGCACCCGCATCTCGTCATTTGTTGTGATTACTATTCCTTTCACTTTTCTACCTCCTAACATCCATCCCAACGCCATAATCGGGATTATTGGTATTCTTTGCGATTTCGTCTGCGGTCAGCGTATGATTGCTTGCAGTATATGTAACAGGCCATTAATAACTTTGAATTTCATCCAAAAACTCCCCTAACGCATCGTCTTTCGTCATATAACTATGGGATAGTCTACTGTAAACCATGTCGTTGTTATCTTCAAAATAATACTGCTTTCCGAAATATACACCAGAAATCAGTTCAAACATTTCATAAGCGTCCTTTGTCATAATAATTTATTCCTTTATCACTCTTTTAACTTGCCATTACCACCACATACATCTCATTTAGCGGCCCTCCTGTTCCATGCTTCGATTGCTTTTTCTTTGCTGGGCAGACCAGATACTTTCATCTCCTTTGTGTGTAGGCCATCACCAGCCCTATATCTCCCACAACCGGCATCCCACCCAAAGTCTGCTCTATCGTAGGTATCGTACATATGGATAACGGTTGCAACTCCACCGCACTCAGGGCAGCGTTTCAATTCAGCCATCACTCTACCTCCTGCATCCAGAACTCGCGGCGACAATCTATGCACATCTTTGCTGGATCCTTACACTCTCCGTCACTATTTCTATGAGTAGTAGAAATATTCATAGGACAAATCCATAATATACCATGCTCGTCAATGTTTGCTTCAGGATATTTTTCCAAGAACACATTTTGCCTTGTCTTTTTCTGTTTCTTAGGATGTGCAGCAGACCATTTCTCAACAATAGCAATCTGATCCGTAGTGTCCATCGTTGACTCTTGAGCAACTGCACAAAAACATGGATTATCATTGCAAGCATTAGAAGCTGGGCACCCAGTACATCTATTACCAAAACTCTCGCACATTCTGTTTCGTTCCTCAATAAACTTTATAGCATCCATGTTATCCCTCCTTTACCGACAAAGTGTCGTTTCTAACCACGCCTTTGTTTTCGTCCATTTCCTCGTACCGGCACACGCCAGGATGGTTTACTACGGGGCAAAAATCTGCAACCGCCGGGCAATCGCCGTTTACACAGACTTCATCTTTCAGCCACTTACACATCATTCCACCTCCTTAGCCATCAGCAAATCCTTGTAGTCCAGCAGCAGCGCCCATATCTGCTCCGCATCGTCATGGTCGATGGTGACTGCACCCTCTGCGTCAACGGCAGCAGCCAGCCGGTCTATGTCCCGGATTACTTCGTAGTAGTCCTTTACGGTCATTGGCTCACCCTCCAAAATTCTCAAGATAATATTGCTTGCCGTCCTGCCAACCCTTGTAATAGGCTGCCTGCTCCCGGCGTTCCTGTTCCTCTGCGGTGATCTCCGCCTGGGCAACTTCATCCACATGATTCCACCTTTCGGCCGAAATAGCCGATAGAACCATTATGCAGAAAGCAGCTAAGATTATCGTAACTGCCGCTGCCGCCCAGTTCCTCATAGCGAATCCCTCCTAAATCCGAAGAATGTCTTTATTTGCGGCAGGGTCTCCAGCCTGTGGCCGTCTACCGTTACTAAGGCGGCATAGCCCTGACCTATCCAGCCACGGTGCCAAATCTCCCGGGCCTCGTAGTAGTCCACGCTCTCCCGGCGCTCTGTGGTTTTGCCGCAAACCCTTATCTCGATGTCGATTTTTCCGTTCCGGCGCTTTATCCAATTCTTGGGGCGCTTATACTTACCGGCTGCCGCCGCATCCTTGTAGCATTGCTTTGAGCAGTACTTTTGTCCCGGCTGGCCGAAATAATCCTTCCCGCAGTATTCGCATTTCTTTGGCTCGGCTTTTTTTAAGCTGCTCTGACGGGACCGGATGGTATTCATGGCCTTTTGGCAGTCTTTGCAATACAGCTGTCTGGTGTTGGTGCTGCCTATCGGCCCTCCGCATCTCTTGCAGGGCCGGTTTGGGTCTCTCTTGATTCCATAGCGATACAAGATCGAGGCCACAGAGCCGTAATCAAGATCGAGAATTAAGGCAATCTCCCTGTTTGTCTTGCCCTCCCGCACCAGCTGCTCCAGGAACTCCGGGTCGTTTGAATTAGAACAGCCGTTTTTTGCTGCAGGAGTGGCCTTATCGTATGACATCATAACTCACCACCTTTTCCTGCTCGGACATCTCTGCGCGCATTTTTATGGCTTTGGTGACAGCGTTCCAGCGCTTGATAAATTCCTCGGCACTTTGTCCCTCAAAAACCGGATTCTCCCGCTCTACATCCTTCTGCCCCATCAGGGTACCTCCTTTGATAGTCCTTCTTCGCAAATATCCACTATGTGCTGGCACAGTGCTTTAGGAATTATGCTTCTTTCACGGCTATTCTTTAATCCGTACTGTGTCCCTCCAACCTCCATTTCAATCCCCTTGGCCTTCATCGCCCGAATAGTTGCAGAACGGGGAGCTCTTTCGTGGCATGGGTCACCATTCTTGCACATTGGCTTGAACTTAGGCTCCGGGTGGTTCGTCCAAATATCCGTTGGCTTCATTCGTGTATCCCCGTATTGGCAATATGTAACAGTGTACCTCGGAAAACCTTGCATCCATGACATCTTCCGCATCCCGCCCCTTGGATTTTCGATGAACCAAAACCTTGGCTTAAGGTCCTTGATCAGTTGTAATACATGCTGATCTACCATATCGCAAAATTTTGCATAGTCACTGACAGGGTCAAGGTTTCCTGTTACAGGATTTTTTCTCCGGTGATGGCTTATAGCGGCAATGCTGAATGTGGAACAGTCCGGACTTGCCCAAATCACATCCGGGCGTCCAAAACGATTCAGAATTTCATCCGTCGTGACTGTTAAGATATCTGCATAAAGATCGATGTTTTCAAAATTCTTATCCCATTCCACAGAAAACACTTGATGCCCTCTGTTTTCAAACGCTTTCCCTATACTCCGCGTTCCAGCAAACAATTCAAGTACTTTCATCCGTTACCTCCTCTATGTCAATTTCTGTTCTTGGGTTTTTGGGGTCATATGCCCCACGCAGCCGCAGCTCGACATGGTCAAAGCTATCATCTGCGATTACTCCACGGTTCACCAGCCCGTCCATCAGCATCTTGCCGTTGTAGTTGTCGGGGTCGTGCCTGTGCCTGGTTGGAAAGTAGTAGGTGATGGTCACTACCGCCTTGCCAATTGGTTTGCACTTGGGGCAGTATGCAACAAACAGCTGCAGCCAGCGCTGCTTTTCCGCTCGGTAGTCCCATGCATTGGCCCGACCAGCGTATTTGTTCAGCGACGGGGGGATTTCCGGGATGGTGATTTTCATGCGTCCTCCTCAAACCCCGGAAGGACTGTTTGTCCCGGCAAGATCCCGTCCTCCATCCACCAGTGAAAGACATCAACGCCAGTTTCGCCCATTCTGGTAAAGCCTTTCATCATGCCCCGCCGCTTCCGTTCCTCGATCATTCTATCGAATGCTGCTATGTAGGCTTTTTTGTATGTCGGGTACCTCGCAAACTCAATGTATCTTTTCTTTCCTGCCATAGAGCACCCAATACATCCGACTCTATGCCAACCCTCCGCATAAAGCGGGCAAAGATTCACCTTTTCCGCTTTGCAGAAATCAAAAACATCTTCGGTTGTCCAGTCGATGATGGGATTTACCACCCGATTGCCCGCCATTTGGCAGCTTTCAAATAACCGGCGATCCTCGTCATTGTCGTTGGAGAGGATAAGGCTCCTTTCCTTTCGGCGTGCTATAACCTCCAAGCTTCCCCTGTTTTTCTTCCGAGCAGCACTTTCTGCCCACCGGACACCAGTGATTATAAAGCGGTCTTTTCCACCACCCTCTTTCAACTCCGAACAGCAGTAGCGCATCAGTCTGGTTGGCGGCATCAACTTACGGGGGATAAGGTTCCACATGGTAACCCTTTTCCCATCAGGTTGCACATGGTAGTCAATGTCGCATTTGATACCTGAAAGTTCCAGCTCCCGAAATTTGTTTCGGACATGGTAAACAGTTTCAGGGGCGTCGGCGGTCGTATGGTTGTGGAGCACATCAAACGGGATTTTAGCAATCTGCGCCAGCTTCAGGATAGTATCGCTGTCCTTTCCACCGCTGTAGGTTATCACAAGCGGCTGTTCATACAGCGCCTGCGACATCTCCGTTGCTTCCTTCAGCCTTTTTACGGCGATATCTACTTTGTCACTCATGCATTCTCCTCCATCATCCGCTCCGCCAGCGCTATGTCATAGCTGGGCAGCTGCTTTACCTCGGCCATCCCTGCCAGCTTCGCCCGGACATCTGCAGGCAGGGCTTGCATTTTGCGCTCGCTCTCCTGCCTTGCCCGGTAGCTGCGCATAAAGTTGGACTGCACCACGCTCTGCACTGTCCCGGTGTCCATGCTGGCCCATTCCCGCAGCTGGGAGGGGTGACCTACCAACCGTTGTAGGTTCTCCGGCAGGGCTGCAAACTCTTTCTCGCTGTTGTAGCCGCTGTTCCGCAGGGCCTTGGCAATCAGCGCCCATGCTTCCCCCTCGGAGAGTTCCGCCGGTCTGCTGATCTCCCCGATGCTGGCGATAATAGCCCCAATATGCGGGGGGAACCCCTTGCGGTCGCTGGCAATGTGGGTCTTAACCGCCGCTGCCACAAGGTTAGCCGGGTAGTCTGCCAGCATCTCCGCCCACAGGTTCACCACCGCTTCCGCATCCTGCCGTTTCATGTCCCTGTAGTAGCCTGGGTATGCGGCCTTGAGGATGGACATAACAGCCAGTGTTTCAGTGCGGTTCATGTTGTCCCTCCTCCTGCAGCATCTGCAAAAATACATTGTCGGTCCCACCAGCAGACTTGTCGGCTTTCAACGGGTAAACATCCTGCCAGCAGCGCTTAACGCTCTGATCGAGAATAAGTCCCTTGGTGTGGTTGTCCCCCGGTGCCAGCCGTTCCAGCTCATTCAGGATCATCTTTGCGGCACGATCAGTGAGGGGCTTTTTGATTTTCTTGCGCATCTCACAAAAGCCGTTCCAGTTCTCCATCAAGGCTTCCGGGACATCCACACGCCCCCTTGGGGGGGTAGGGGGGGTATTATTCCCGGAGGGAATATTTTCTTTGTCTTTGTCATTGTCTTTGTCTTGGCTTTTCTGGGTTTTTGAAAAACCCGCTGGGTTTTTTGGGTTACCTTGGGTTTTCTTTGGCCTACCGCCCTTGGAACCGTTTTCCCTGCTTGTTTTGGCTCTTCCTTCGCATTCAGCAGCCATCCGGTCTATTTGCAACTTTGCTACCGGCCATATAAAACGCTCGTTTCCCCGGAAATCGGGGGCTGCGCCCGTCTCTGCATATTTCAGCATAGCCGTGAACAGCCGCCCTCTCTCCGCATCTCCGAGTTCCTCCATGGCATCTGCAAAGTCTGTAAAGACTTTAAGGTACTTCATGGGTTGTCCTCCTGTCGCTTTTTACTGGGAAGCGTAACCCTTAATTAAAAGGGAGGTCGTTCTCTCCCTCGACTTCTTCGAATCCGCCCTGCTCGCTCTCTGCGGGCTTTTCCTCTGCCTTGCCGGTATTCTTGCTTCCGCCGAAAAGAGCTTCCTCTGCGATGATTTCTGTGGCGGTGCGCTTATTGCCGTTCTTGTCCTCGTAGGTGCGAACTTCGATGCGCCCCACAATGGTGATAAGGTCGCCCTTGCCAAACCACTGGTTCACGAATTCGGCGGTCTTGCCCCATGCTACGATGGGTACGAAGTCAGTCTTTTCTCGGTCACGGTTGCGGTCTACGGCGATGGTAAAGCCGCACACGCTCTTACCGTTGTTGGTCTGTTTCAGCTCGGTGGCCTTGGTCAGCCGCCCATTAAGTATCGCTTTGTTCAGCATTCTGTTTCCTCCAAATAGTTCGTGTAAAATTCCTCCCGGAACATCGGGATCGTGAAATCGTAGTTGTCGATACAGGCTTGCTCGCCCAGCCGGTGCAGCCAGTCCATCACCTCGGCACAGCTGTGTGCGTGTGTCAGGTGGCATGGCTCATGGCACAGGGACACCCAAAGCCCCATGCGCTTGCTTTTGCTCCGCATGGCGTTGCCGAAGATTTCGTGCCGGTCGAGCTTAACGCCGGAGCGCTGGCACAAAAAGCACTTTGATGTGTCGGCCTGTACGATGCTCGGAGCGTATCCGTTTCGGTCAAGCTCTGCGCCCCATTCGTTTTTCATTTGCCCCATTCCTCCTTCAGCAAGGCCAGCTCGGCCGGTGTGGCAACATCTATCCCTTGCTCTTTGCAGTCTGCGATGACGGCATCCAGCAGCCGGGACATCTGTTTGGTGTTGTAGGTGCTGCTGCCGTAGTACAGCCGGATCACCAGATGGTCACCGTCTGGCTCGTAGTCTACCTGTTCCGTTACCCAGCCAGTACCGAGCATTTCCCACGCTGTCCGGACGGTCTTGGCGGCTTCCGGCTCGATATTGTGCACATCCTTCCAGATGCCGACCTCCTTAATGTATTTCCGGTACAGCTCCTCCTTAGTCAGCGGGGCCGCCTGGGTGGAGAGGGTAAAGGCCAGATCATCAAGGAGTGCCCACAGGTACGAGTTGGCCGAAAGGCTCCTGCGCTCGTGGTGCTCCTTTAGTTCGGCGGCGTACATCTTGCCGGGCTTCATCTCATCAAGGAAAGCCTGGGCGGCTGCGGCATCTTTGGTATACAGGGTGATGCCGTAGCCGTTCCGGTCTCTTGTCCAGTCGGCAGAATCAAACCGGAGTCTTGTTTTCATTCCTCTTTTCGGCCTCCTTTGCGGCTTTCATACACGGACCGCACAAATGCCGTCCGAACATTTTCTCGGTGTATGGGACAATCTCCCGGACATACCATGTAGACCCGTCTCGTTTGGTGATTGGGACGATCGGTTTCCCGCAGTCAGCGCAGATTTCCGTGATGTCCTCTCCGGCATCGCCCGGTTGACCAAAACTAAATACGATGTTGCCGTTTTTGTCCGCGACCGTCAGATATGTAATCTGTTCGCCGTTTACTTCCATCTCCGCTACCGTGAACCGTGCCCACTTGTCATTGCTATCTGCAGGCTCATATTTTCCGTTGGCGTTCTTTTGAGTCTTCATCGGGACAACAATGTTGATTTTGGTGTAGAGTTCGCGACCGATCCCCCAATTAAAGCAGGCGCGCTTAAAGCTGTCGGAGCTTTCGCCCTTTTCCTTTTCGGTGTAGCTTTCGGTTCCGCAGTCAGCTTTCCATGCCCACCCGTCATCCGTTTTGATACCGACACGGCAGAAAAGGTTCCCCTTGCATTCGTAATGCTCCCGCTGCCAGTTTTCAGCGCCAACCGTCTCGTCCAGAATGCGCATGTCGCATCGCGCGTCCTTGTAGCAGAGGAGCACAGCCCCTCTCGAAGTATAGCGGTCAACCCGCAGGTCAACCTCGTCCGCTCGCAGCGGTCTGAATTTAACCATGTTATCCTCCTTATTCAAAGTACCTGTCAGCATCCGCATCGCTGGCGTCAAAACGCTTAACACAGTTTTCGCAGCCAATGACCATTCCGTCCTTAATGTAAATGGTCTCGTTGATCTCGCAGCCGCACTCCGGGCAGATATGCGGCTTATCATCGTAGTTATCCACCCAGCTCGGGATTGGCCTATCCGGGATATCGTATGGGTTCATGCTTCCACAACCTCCCCGTTTTTCAACTTGACATTCCTCCCACAATCTTGTATATTGGTGGTGCTTAATCTACCTTTGCCCTCATTGGCTTTCGCGGAGCCGGTGGGGGCTTTTCTATGCCTGTATTCCTCCTGCTGGCGGCGGATACAGCGCAGAACCCATGCTGTGAAGTTGCAGTAACCCATTTCGATAAGCTGCTGACGGAACTCCGCCATATTCACATAACCCAAAGGAATACGCACAGACAGCTTATAGTTTGCTTCCCGCTTCCTGCCGGGCTTGTCCGCTATCAGCGCTTCCGCTTCGGCAGTACGCCGGATGCCATAATACTCCGGCTTCTTGCACATACTGTCCAGCGGCTTGGTGTAACCGGGGAACTTTTCCCGGATAACTGCTATCCTCTCGTTCTGCTCCATAGCCTTACCTCACCAGCAGCAGGATAGCCGCTGCTGCGAATATGGCTCCCATTCCGAGGACTACGGCCAAGGCTTCCTGCAGCCACTCCTTTTTACTCATCTTCCTGTACCTCCTTTTGCGGAAGCTTCGGTCGGAATGCCCACCACTGGACTTCGATAGCGGTCTCCACATAATCTCCGGTTACATTGAACATCTGGTGCTTTACACTGAACGGCAGGGAGGCGTATCTTCCCTGCATTGTCTGGCACAGGTAATGCCCGTCCTTATTGGGTACGATCTCATCCGAGTTAAACCACTGGATAAAGGTGTTAGTTGTTGCTTCCATGTTGTTCCTCCTTCTTTTCCACCCCGTTTGGCGGGAAAAACTTCTTGACATCTTTTATTGGAATAAATAATGCATCGCAGACCTTATAGACTTCCTCCAATGTCCACGGGGTCTTGCAAATCATTCTGTCGCTGATCTGCTGGCGGCTCATACCGGTGCGCTTCCCAAGGCTTGTCTGGTCGTGGCCAAGTTCCAGCATCAGCGCTCGCAGCCTGCGGTAGGTATCAACTTTCCTTGACATTGCTATCCCTCCCTTCATGTGGTAAACTATGGTTGAGGTGATTTGATGTTGACCAAAGCTGAAAAACGCGCTCTCCGAAAGCTGCGCTATCGCAGCACCATTACAATGTCGGAAGAAAAGTTTGCAAAGATTGCGGCTTCCGGATTGTTCTACCCCGTACTAAAGCCCGGCCAGTACTGGTGGGGCGGCAGCGGTCGCGTTAAGGTTCGCTTGACCGATGCAGGGGAACAATCGTTAAGAGAATACCGTGCTTGGTGGTGGAAGGCGTTCTTCAAGGGTGTTTTCGCCGTCATATCCGCAGCGGCAGCAATCGTAACAATCTTCAATTCCGTTAGCGGGTAAAGCAGATAACGACATTTATTGCGGTGCATATAAGCAGGATTACGCAGTATGCGATTTCCCACTTTGTCCACTTATTCATCTACCTACCTCCTTTTCCTTGATAAGCTCGTCCAGCGCAGCGTTAAAGCGCTGTTCTGCGTCCTTGGGGCTGCGGCGGCCATTTAATATCGCACACACATACGCTTTCCCAACGCCGAGTTTTTCTCCGAGCTGAGCCATTGTAATCTTGTTATTGTGCATCTTGCCGACCACATCGCCAGTCCATTGTGCAGGCATCTAAACTTTTCCCCCTTCTTTATATATTGTGTTGCAAAAGTTTACACAAAGTGTTATCATATCCTTGCGAGGGAAAATGAATCATGGCACATTGAGTGCCCGCTTTGTGTTGCGCTTGTTGCTTATGTTTTCATTATAGTGTAAACAAACGCAACAGTCAAGACACAGTTGTTCCTTTTGTTTACTTTCTGCTATTTGCACAAAAAGGGTGTGTTGCGTTTGTTCTATATCAACTATGTTGCTCTTTGTAATAAAATTGGGAAATCTCCATCTGCTGTCGCCGAAGAAATGGGGTTTATGCGTTCCGTGGTTACGCGGTGGAGCAAAGGGACAATTCCAAGGCAAGCAACATTGCAAAAGGTCGCTGACTACTTCGGCGTAAGCGTGGACTACCTTTTGGGAAAAGAAAAACAGCCCACCGAAGGTGAGCTGTCCGGTATTCGGAAAGACCTTATGGATTTCGCAGATACTTTGACAGATGAGAAAATTGAGAAATATCTTCGTCTAATGAAAACTTTAGAATCCGAAGATATTTAACAAGCTGCTCGTCAGACATCCGTTCCACCGCCTTTTTGAATTCCTCCTTTTTCTCCATTGGTGTTCCTCCTCTTTTGTCGATTATTGTCAAATAAAAATCCTTCCAAATTCAGCATGTATTTGGTACAATTCAATTGTAACAAATTGTATTGCCAATATGTACTGACAAATGTTGCAGTTTCGGCGCAAAAACTGTCATGTTTTTCGGACAAAAGTGTCCGGTAACAAAAAACAGGAGATGAGTTTGTGAATTCAGACGAAGAAAGGAATTGGGATAACTTTTTATTGGAGGTAGCCACAAAACGGCAGGAGCATGGAATGACCCACAAGGATTTGGCCGACAATGCCGGGACAGTTGAGAGGACGATCTCCCGGCTACTTTCGGAGCCGACCAAGAATCCGAGCCTTTTCCTCGTTGCTTCCATCTGCCAAACGCTGCACATATCTCTCGACAAGCATTTCGTGAAGGAAGTCTATAACAAAACAGACAGCCAGAACAGCGACGAAATGATAGAGGTTCTGAAAGACCAGGTGCGCCAGCGCAGGAAGCTGTCCAAAACACTCTTCGCAGTTATTTTTGTCCTGCTGGCGATGATGATTTTATATCTCGTCCTAATCGATGCAAATAACCTTAACTACGGTTTGATTCGGGATTAAGAACAGATGTTCTTTCCAAATATAATCGTACACCGTAAAGTGTACAATAATCAGTACTGGAGGAGACGACTATGGAGGAAATGGAGAAAACAACACCAGAGATCAAGCCAAAGAAGAAAAAAACGATGGTAACAGCAATAATCCTAATTGTTATCATAATTGCAATTATCGGAGCGCTTGCCGGTGGAGAAAAGGATAAAGACAAACAGGACAATCGGCAAAATCAGCAGCAACAGCAAGAGGGGCAAAACACGGAAGTAGATATGTCCGTAGTCGCTTCGACCATAAAAACTGTGCTTGATAAAAATGCAGAGGGCACAGGGATTGAGTACTCTTTGGAATACGATGACACCGGTCTTGTTATAGCAGCAAAAGCGTCCGGAGTAGCTGCAGAAGTGGCGCAAGCAAAAGCGGACGGATACGACGATACATACGAGCCATGGGTAACAATGCGTGAAAGCATGGTTAAACTGTGTAATTCGATATCTGATGTTGTTGATACGCTTGGCGCAAAGGATAAATATGTAACAGTCACAGTGGTCAACGATGCCAATGAGGACAACACCCTCTTGATGATTATGAACGGTGTGGTTGTATACGATGTAATGGCAGAAAAGTAAAAAAACACCGCCCCCGGCAACGAGGGCGGTTAATTGCAGGAGGATAACATGAAAGAGAGAACGAATACTGCAAAATGGTTGGAAAAGCAAGGTCGCTGGCAAATAGCCGTGCAAAAGGACGGCGTGAGAAAAACATTTACCAGCAGCAGGCCCGGACGGGAAGGGCAGAGGGAAGCGAACCGAAAAGCAGATGACTGGCTGGCATCAGGCATCTGCGGGACGAAGCTGCACCTATCGGAGCTGCACGAAAGCTATATGGAGCAGCTGAAAACGCATACAACAATAAGTAACTGGCGTCCAGTCGACGCACGGTGGCGGAAGTGGATAGACCCGCAGATCGGGCACATGAAAGTATCTGCACTTTCAGACGCCGTGCTGCAGCGCGTGGTTGACCATGCGTATCAAGAGGGGCAGCTATCCAAAAAGACTCTCAACAACATAAAAGCAGATCTTACCTCTTTCTGCAAATATCTCCGCAAAGCGAAAGTGAGCAATTACACTCCGGAGGATATAGCTATCCCCAAAAGCGCGAGGGCAAGCAGGAAGAACATCTTGCAGCCGGAGCATGTCATTAAACTTTTTGCCGAAGATACGACAACGCTTTATAATAAGCGCATAGTCGACCCGTTGGTGAATGCTTACCGCCTTGAAGTCCTTACCGGTCTGCGCCCCGGAGAGCTGCGCGGCTTGATGCGCAATGATATTGATTTAGAAACGGGGAAAATCATCGTCAGACGCTCCATAAACGAATACGACGAAATCACTACAGGCAAAAACGAAAACGCTGTACGCGCCGTTTTCGTCGGCGAGATGGGCAAGGAGGTTTTGAAGAACCAGCTCGCCCAATCAAACGGGCTGTATCTCTTTGATGTAAAGAGGGGAGAGCACTACCGAAGAAGCTGGAAAAGGTATTGTGAAGCAAATGATATCCCACAGACAACGCCTTATGAGCTGCGGCACACATTTGTCTCAATGGCACAAGCGCTGCCGGAGGGTTGGGTAAAGCAGCTGGTCGGGCATTCCAAGAGCATGGATACATTCGGGGTTTACGGGCACGCTGTTGCCGGAATGGAAAAGCAGATAACAAGCGCTCTTGATGATGTTTTCGGCGGTATTTTGGCTACGCAGGAATAAAAGTGAGTTATTTTGTGAGTTACAAGGAAAAAGAAAAAGCCCAGTTTTCGCTTGAAACTGGGCTTTTCTTGTGGCGGAGATGGAGGGATTTGAACCCTCGCGGCACTTTCGCACCCTACTCCCTTAGCAGGGGAGCCCCTTCACCACTTGGGTACATCTCCAAGGGCTACGAATTACTGTCGGAGGTGTTGGCGGAGAGGATGGGATTCGAACCCATGGCTCTGATGAGTCACCGGTTTTCAAGACCGGCTCCTTAAACCGCTCGGACACCTCTCCACGGCTTTATATCGTACTCCAGTATATTATCATATCGGGAGGGGGTTCGTCAAGCGGAAAATGGATTATTTTTGTGCGGCGGGGGTAAGGGCGGCGCCGGGGTAGTAGTGCAGCAGAATCTCCTGATAGTTTTTGCCGTGCTGTGCCAGGTACTGTGCCCCGGCCTGAGAGAGCCCCACCCCGTGTCCGTAGCCCAGCACATCAAAGGTGAAAAGCTCGTTTTTGTATTCCACGGTGAAGGCGGCGCTGCGCAGCCCCAGCAGGGTGCGCAGCTGCTGGCCGGTCAGCACGCGGTCGCCGGCCTGCACCGCCGTGACATACCCGGCTTCGCTGCGGGTGAGGATCTTGAGCCATTCTTCCGGCTTTTGTCCGGTGAGGATGGACTGGGCGGTCAGCTTTTTGCGCAGCTCGGCGGCGGTGATGGTGACAGTGCTGCGGTACCCGGCGGCTTCTTTATCCCAGTGGCTATCGGCGGGGGTGAGGTAGGGAAGAGGACCCTCCCAAACATTTCCGGCGTCTTCGGTGGTTTTTCCGGCGCTGATGGCAAAATACGCCGCCACGATGGGCTGGCCTTCGTAGGTGATGAGATACCGCATGGCTTTTTCGGCGGCCCGGGTGATTTTTTCACGGTAGGCTTTGTAGTGATCGCCCCACATGGCTTTCATGGTGTCATCGGTGACATAGCCCAGCCGCTTGGCGGGATCGGCTGAAAAATCGGCGCCGTTCAGCTCTTCCGGGGGATCGGCCCGGCGGAGTGCCGCCAGGTAGTGGGCATTGGTGTAGGCGGCCATGCCCTGCGCGATGAGGGCATCTTCTTCGTAGGAGGCGGGCATTTCCGCCGCGATGGCCCCGGCTACATAGTCCGCCGCGGGGATTTCCGCCACCTGGCCGGTGGTTTCATCCAGGATGCGGAAGGAGGGGAGGACAGAGAGGGCATCGGCTGATGGTTCCTGCGGTTCTTCACGGTCGGTGCCGGGGAGGATGTTGCTTTGCTGCGGTGTTGGATCGGATGTGGTTCCGCCGGGCAGACCGGTGCCCAGCGGGGTGCCGCTCCAGGCCAGTACCAGCAGCGGCAGCGCCAGCATAGCGGCGGCAGCGCCGCCCAGCAGTCCCCAATCGGCTTTCATAGGCTTTTCCTCCATGGCTGGAATGTGCGGGGCAGAATCCCTGGCAGGCCGCGCCCCGCGAAGCGGCGCCCCCACAGGGGGTACCGCTTCCTCCGCCCCATAGGGGCGGGCCGCCCGTGCGGGGGCGCGGCGCCGGGATGCTGCACCGGCTGGGGAATGTTTGTCCCCACTACCGGCATGATATGCTGCGAGGGTGTAAAAAATGCAGCGGGGTGATCGCTCACTCCGCCGCGAGGGGAAATCCATTATTCGGTTTTCGCCGTAAACTCAATCTGCAAAATCGCCGAGAGCATCGCCGCCTCGTCCTCATTCAGCACCGTGGCGCACGCCCCGCCGTAATCCACCACCCGGCGCTCCTCCGGGAAGAAGCCGTACAGCGCCTTATCCAGCATAAAGTAGTGGGCACAGCTCTGCGGCAGCTTGCAGCCCTCCCAGCGCTCGCCGCTGTCATAAAACATGGCGATCGCCTGCTCGTAGTCGTTCCCGAAAAGCTGCGAGGAAACGGCAGCCATTGCGTCATAATCCATCATGTCCGGAATGGGCTGTTCTCCCACCGAGACGATCTTACTCTTGAACTCCTCGAACAGACCGCGATCCGAGTCAATCTCATCGGTGGCATACTCCTTTTTCACGCTGCCGTCGCCGCCTGCCGTACTGGGGTTCGGCGGGGGAGCCATCATCAGTCCGCCGGGCGGCGGCCCGCCGGTCGCCGCGCCATTCCACTGGTCTTGGTTCTCCGCCTCATTCGGCGCCAATGCCGCGTCATAGCTCGACTCGTCCTGCGAGGCCTTGTTTTGCAAGGAGCTGTTCTGCAACAGGAATGCAGTACCTGCCGCCAGCACCAGCACAGCGGCAATGCTGCCCCAGCGCCGCCACTGCAGCCATATCACGCCCCCCTTTTTCTTTGGGGCGGCAGCCTGTTGATCTGCGGCGTCCATTCGCTCAAACAGCGCCGCAGCGGAAAGGGAAGCGGGCAGTGCCGGATCGCCCGCATTTTTCAGCTTTTCCCGAAGAAAGTCGCGGTCAGCTTCCGCCTCATCGCTCCATTCGGTATTCCGTTCTGTTTTACGCTCGTCCTTCACCTTTCCGCCTCCTTTCCATCGGTATCTTGTAATTGCAGCCGCAGCTTTTTCAGCGAACGGGAGAGCTTGCTGCTCACCGTACCCTGCGGCATCTCCCGCATGCTCGCAATCTCCCGCGTGGTATAGCCCTCCAGCACCGAGAGCAGCACGATCTGCCGCTCCTCCGGGGAGAGTGTGCCCAGCGCTTCGCTAAGCTCTGCCCGGCGGGTGGCAGTTTCCGGCATCGCTTCCTCGGCGGTTTCGTAGTAGCTGTCCAGGTCTATTTCCTTTTTGCGGGTCACGATTTGGGCGATCTGCCGCTTGCACCTGGCCGAGAGGATACGGAACATCCAGCTGCGGAACGCCTCCGGCTCCCGCAGGTTTTTTATGCCCTTCCACGCTTCGGCAAAGGTATCCGCCACGGCGTCCTCAGCATCCGGGCCGCTGCCCAGGGTATACAGCGCCATGCGGTACAGGTCGCCGGCCAGGCTTTCGTACAGCTCACCAAAGGCAGCCCGGCTGCCTGCCTGCGCCTGGGTCACCAGCTGGGTGATGGTCATAACGCACCTTCCTTTTGTGATGCCGCCCCAACCGGCTTTCACCATAATAGTGTCGCCCACGGCGGATTTTGTTGCATCACATGTTAAAATTTTTGCAGGGTCCCGCTGCGCGCCCCGCGCGGCCGGCCTTATGGGCCGGCCTGCCCGCCCCTACGGGGCGGGTTCGTGCTGCCCCCGTAGGGGGCAGCACGGCGCGGGGCGCAGGAAGCCGGGATGCTGCAGCAAATACCTTCGCGGAAAAACATGGGCCTTGCGGGCGGAGAGCCACCCGGCGGGGAAAGACGGGCGCACTACAGCGGGGAGGGCTGCCCGTAAGGGTCAGCACGACTGAAGCGGAGGGGCGCCCGATGTATGGCCGGTGTCCATGCAAAGCGAAGGCTCCTTCTGCTGCTATTTTAGCACACCGGCGCCCAAATGAAAACCCCGCCCCGTGTAAGATAGTGCTTTCCTTTTGCGGGCGGGCGTGGTATAATAAAATGTAAAGTGAGAAGCTATATCTATTTTTCCCGGCCGCACCCGCGGCAGGACTGATCCAACGACCGAAACGGAGGGATCTTATGCAGGAACGATTGAACCAATATCGTCCTATTCTTGCGGTGCTGATAGTGGCCTGCGGCCTGATGGCTGCCGTCACCTCCCGCTACGATATGACCCTGTTCTATATCTGCCTGGGGGCGTGGGCATTGCTCTCCCTTGGGTGCATCATCTGGATGACCGTTATCACCCGGCAGAACCGCCGCCGCTTTGGAAGATTGAAGGATTCGCTGGAGCACATCATGAGCGACGCCGTGCTGTCCCTGCCCATGCCGTCCCTCATCGTGCGGG
>ERZ507028.19-NODE-19-length-57738-cov-7.219077_pt1 | contig 57738 bp, 54 predicted proteins | sample MGYA00512875_ERZ507028 | MGnify/ENA metagenome assembly ERZ507028 | reverse complement strand
TATTGCCGGAACTGCGGCGATTCGGATTACGAATACGCCAGCCACAGCATGAGCTATGGATCGTGGAGCAATTCTTCTTCCAATCAACATAGCAGAACGGCATCCTGCCGTACTTGTGGGTACTCCACAACGGAATACGGAAATCATAGCTATTCCACTGGCGCATGGAGCAAGTACAGTGATACGCAGCACCGACGTGCAAAAACCTGTACGTCCTGTAGCGCGTCTACCTATGATTATGCAGATCACAGCTATTCCTACGGTTCGTGGGTTTCGGACAGCGAAACGCAGCATAAGCGTACCAAGACGTGCTCGGCTTGCGGAGATTCTGGCTATGAATATGCAGACCACACCGATGCGAACGGCGATGGAAAGTGCGACGATTGCGGCGCAACGGTTTCGTTGACGGTCACATGGGACGCAGGCAGCAATGGCGGCATGATTGACGGAAAAGCATCGTTCAGTGAAACTGTAAAGTCGAATTCTGCACCGGCTGCGCCCAGCGCTTCTCCTGTGAAAACCGGACACACATTTAAGAACTGGTATACAGCCAAAACAGGCGGCAAGCTCTACAACACCGTCACTTCGATCACGGCCAGCACAACGTTTTACGCGCAGTTTGAAGCAAACGAATACGTCGTGACATGGGATCTTGGTACTGGCAAAACGGAAACCACAAATCAGACCTACGGCGAAAAGTTGGTGCTGCCGATCGAGCCGACACGCAAAAATGCAGATTTTTTGGGATGGTTTACCGAAGCGAACGGCGGTACGCAGGTAACGGAAAATGACGTTTTCACGGAAACCGCAGATAAAACGTATTACGCCCACTGGGAGATCACGGAGGTCTTCTCGGTCACGGTTCCCGTCACACTGCCGCTTGTCGTTGACGAAAGCGGCGAGGTTCACGTTGGCACGGCAGAGATCATCAATGCGTCCACGGGCGAAGTTGTTGTGTCCTCCGTCAGTATCAGCACGAAAAACGGTTGGCAGCTTGTTCCGTTTGACACCGATATGGCGCACGCTAAAGTCGATGCAAAACAGCTTGGTTTTAAGATCAACAATTCTGTGACGACGAAAACCGGCGATACAGAAACACTCGTTTTGCGCGGATCGTGGGATATTGCAGAGAGCGGCAAGCTCCCACTCTCCTATGACGCCGTTGTCAGCGCCGTATCCAAAGCAATCACCGAGCAGGAGGTTCTGTCCGTCGTGTTCGTGCTGGAATGGGGCGGTGAATAATCAAAAAACCTGAGAACGGGCCTTCCGTTCTCAGGTTTGCGCTTCTTTTTTGGAGGAATCAATGAAAAAGCTATATCGTTTTTATACACTTTGCCTGCTGCTTTTGCTGTGCGTCAGCCTGTTTTGTGTGCAGGCGTTTGCCGTCGAGGATATGTGGACGGCGGCAAACCGTATCATCGTGGACGTTTACAACAAGATCGCAGGCATCAGTACCGTGCTGGCCGGCCTGATGTCCGCCGTCGCAGTTGTCGGCGCGAAGCTCTCCAACAACCAGCACAAGGTCGATCAGGCATGGGACTGGCTGCGCCGCATCTGGATCGCGTGGGCGGTCATCAACGGCATCGGCGCGTTCATCGCCTACGTTGCGCCGCTGTTTCAGGGTCTTGCAACGATCCAAGGCTAAACAGAATCATCCGGCGAGGAACGGAGGTGACGGTGCTTGCTGGAGCTGCTCTTTCAGGGCTTTATCGAATGGATCTACGGCCTGATCCTGGAATGCTGGGAGTATTTCGCGTCCGTGCTGTTTGAACTCATGAGTCTGGATTTTGCGTATCTGCGTGAGCATATGCCCGTCATTGATACCATCCGGCAGATCATGCTGGGCGTCGGCTGGGCGCTGCTCATCGGCAATCTCGTCTTTCAGGCCACGCGCGGCATGGCGGCGGGGCTCGGCTTTGATGCCGAAGACCCGAAGCTGCTTTTTACACGGACATTTGCCTTTTCGTTTCTGCTGGTGGCAAGCCCGCAGATCTGCGAGCTGGGGCTGAACATGACCTCAACTGTCATCGAGCTTCTGCAAATGCCGGACGCCGTGGATATTACATTTGCGGATGAAGCCTCCTTCGGCGGTCTGACCGGTTCTTGGCTGCTTGTCGTGATCTGCGGCATCATCGTCATGTTTCAGACGTTCAAACTCATTATGGAAATGGCAGAGCGGTATTTTATCCTCGCTGTGCTGACGATCACCTCACCCCTCGCCTTTGGCATGGGCGGCAGCCGGAACACGTCGGACATTTTTAATGGCTGGTGCCGGATGTTCGGCTCCATGTGTTTGCTCATGGCGACGAACGTGATGTTCGTCAAGATGCTTTTATCTGTGCTGTCGTACTATCCGAGCGGCCTTGACGTGCTGCCATGGATGGTGCTGGTCATTACCATCGTCAAAGTGGCGAAAAAAGCGGACAGCATCCTTGCGCGTATCGGCCTGAATCCAGCTATGACGGGCGATCCATTAGGCCGCGGTTTCCCCGGCACAATGACGATGATGGTCGTTCGTTCGCTGGTGTCCAATGCGGCACATACCATCGGCAGGAACGGCAATCAGCCGCGCAGCGGCAGCGGAAATTCCAAGCCGAATGCACCGACCGGACCGCGCTCTGGCGGCGCTGGCAGCACTTCCAATGTCAATGCGCCCTCGCACGCAAACGGCTATCATCATAGCACGTCTGCGCAGCAAAACAGCGCGAATCCTGCATTCAATCAAGAATCTATTTCGGCTCAGACGGTTGCTGCACAGACGGATACCGTACAATCCGCCGCCGAAAAGATGGCGGGCGCATTCCCACAAGCCGCGCCTGCTGGAGCCGGAAAGCAGCCGAACTCCACGCGCAAGACCGCCGTGCCGCCCGGCACCAGACGTGCGCCGGGTCATGTGGCGATGCCAAAGACCAATGCAGCGCCCGCGGCAGGAAAAACAGCGCCCGGTGCGCCGTATCATCCCGCAGGAACGGTGCAGCCCGGCACGGGCGGCGCGGCCGCGCAGAATACGCAGCAGGAACAGGCCGTACATTCTCAGTCGGAATCCCATCCGCGCAGCAGCGCAACAGTGCAGAATCACGGCGGAACTGTTTTGCCCGGCACGGCAGGAAAAGCGGCAGCCTCAAATCCGCCGCGCAACACCAATCAGCCGACCGGCAGCGCAGGAAAATCGTATCACAGCAGCAACGCACAGGGACAGACGGTACAGGCCGAGTCTGCACAACAGCGCAGCACCTTTGTGCAGCCGCCTGACGCACAGCGGGGCGCACCGAATACAGTTGCGTCAAATGCTATGCCGAACAATCCGGGTTCGCCGTCTGCCACACCCCGAAGCTCGGCACAGCCTATCGGCAATACAGGAATACCAAACCATCCGAATGGCGGTCAGGTGCGAAATGCGCAAGCAGAATCCGTTCAGCAACGCAGCACCTTTGTGCAGACTCCGAACATGGCAGGCGTGCAGCAACCGACGGCGGAACGTCCAACTTCTCCCGCCTCTCCACGATCCGGTATGGCAGGAAATCCGTCTGTGCCGCACAGCAGCACGCCGCCAATTCCCGCGCAAAACGGTGTGGCAGGAAAACAGCCAGATTCTCATTCCGCACCGGCCCGCGATAGCGCAGGAACTGGTGCGCGGCCGCAGCAATCGGGCGGTCCGCAGAATGCGCCAACGCCCGGTACGGCAGGAACACAGCGCACGTCCATCGGCGGGCGCTATACCCAGCCTGTGCAGCAGACGACACGCGTTTCCGCGAATGGGAATAGCCAGATCACGCAGCAGAACCATGTTTCTGCCCAGCAGTCCAACGGCGCAGCACACCCAACCAGCGGAGTCCGTATGGATGGCCGCTCCACAAATCGGGAGCATCCGGCTCCCGCAGCGCCGTCTTCCAACCGCGAAGCTGGTACGCCTCCGCGCTCGACCGCGCGGTCTGATGCGGCACGTCCGGCGGAACAGCGCGCTTCGCAGCGCCCAATCCCCGCGCAAGGCGGCAGCGCAGAAAAGCCACCGCAAACTGTTGCGCATACGTCTCCCGCTTCTTCCGAACGGCAGAGCAGGAAACCGGCGACCCCGTCTGCTATGGGCAGCATGACTGCGTCGGCTCCGGTATCGCAGGAATCGCGCGGGCCGCAAAGAAGCCCTGCAGCAGAATCCTCCGCCAAGCGTCCGGTACCGCAGGAACGCAGGGTCGGTACACAGCCGGAGCCGCAGAAGAAGGAGCAGACACTCTATCACCGCCCCGGTACCGCAGGAATCGCGCCCACGGCAGTTGGGATCAACACGGAAGCAGCATCGGCGGCGCAGAAGCCTGCTGCGGAAAAGGCGGCAAAGAAACCGTTCGTTCCGCTGACCGGCCGAACACCGGAATCCATTCCGTCGCATCTCGATCTGCATGAAGCCTCACAGAAGACAACGAAGCGCCCGCAGGAGAACAACCAGGAGGTGGCATCGGATGAATGACCAGAACCGCCGCTCCGCTGCGGAGGTCATGGCGAATGCGGCGCGCGTGGTCAAGGCAGCTGTCAACATCGTGCGGGCGGCAATCGCAGGAGGGCTTCACGGCGCGGCTGCCGCCGCGAAGGAGCTTTTGCCAACGATCATCAAGCTTGCCGTCGGCGTTCTCATTGCCATCATCGTGATCCCAATGTTCGTGATCTCCGCGATGCCAAATATGTTTTTCGGCTACGAAACGTCCGAAAAGGACTCGCAGATCACCATGCGGGAGCAGGCGCTTTCCATCGGCGGCGCGTATCTGTCTATGGAGGACTTTGAAAAAACGCAGCAGGACGCCATTATTACCGGCGAAGCTGCCGCGTATGAGAATCAGGGCGTCACGATCGATGAGATCCGGGTGTCCAGCAAGTTCGATGAAGAAGATCTTTGCTGGTACATCGCCATCAATTCCGTTGCCCACAAGCAGGACTTGTCAGAAATGAAGCCGGAGGAAGTTCAGTCACTTCTGATCTCCAATCTCAAGCACACGACGCGGCTGGAATCCTCCGGCAACCAGACTGTCCTCCGTATCATCTTCCAGCCGCTCGATAAAGACAAGCTCATGGATGATCTGGCGTTCGATGAGGATGCAAAAACGTGGGCAGGCGCGCTGTTTGAAACGATCTACGAAAGCGACGCGCTCAACAAATATAAAGACAAATTTGAAGCCTATAAGCCCAGCTATGCGGGCGATACGGGCTACTCCGGCCCGACCGAGCTGTCGCCCGGCGGCGGTGGCGGCGGTGCGGAGAGCGGCGGCAGCGCCGACAATACCATCGACATCTCAGGCTTCACAAACCCGCGCACAAAAAACAACCATGATCTCGCCGCCTATGCGATACAGGCGTGGGAGCATGGCTGGGGGTATGTCTGGGGTACATTCGGAAACGTCCTGACGGAATCCATGCTCCAATACAAGCTGGAGCAGTACCCGGATATCGGCGCGTCGGAAGCCTTTATCCGCGAACACTGGCTAGGCCGCCGCACGACGGACTGCGTTGGCCTTCTCAAAGGCTACGGCTGGCTGAACCCCGATACGCTGACCATTGACTATAACACAAACGGAATGCCGGACTATACCGCGGATCAGATGTACGCCTCTGCCAAGGAAAACGGCACGGAGTACGGCGGCATGGACACGATGCCGGATATCGTCGGTCTTGGTCTCTGGAAGAAGGGACACTGGGGCGTCTATGTCGGAAACGGCTATGCCATTGAAGCGATGGGCACGCAGTACGGCGTGGTACGCACGAAAGTCGAAGGGCGCGGCTGGCAGGGCTGGTGCAAGATCCCGTACATACAATATGACGACTAAAGGAGGCGACCTATGAAGGTCAGAAGATTCCGCATTCTCCGCCTGCGGCACCATGTCAGCATGGTGGAGCTTGGCCGGGCCTGCGGCGTATCCGCGCAGCGCATCAGCGAGCTGGAGCTGAGCGAAAACAAACCGTCGGCAGAGACCGTACAGAAAATCCAAAGCGGCTTTGAAGCGATCATCGCCCAGCGCAGTGAAAAATTGGGCACGTTGCGGCAGGACTATGATTCCTGCAAAAATTCGCTGATGGAGCGCGTGGGAGAATACGAATATGAGCTATGAAACCTATCATATCCCCGTAAATTTTACGGACGCGGGCAAGCTGTTCGGCGTGTTTGAGATCCGCAATGCGGTCGAAACCGTGCTGCTGTGCATTCCCATTCTCTTTCTGTGTCTGGCGCTTCTGCCGCTGACGCTCATGCCGAAGATCGTCGTCACAATGGCGATTCTCGTGCCGGTTGGTGGCTTTGCGCTCATTGGCATCGGCGGCGACAGTCTCACGAGATGGCTCAAGGCATGGATGCACTGGCGCAAGCACCGGCGCATGATCTTTTACCGCGGGGAGGTACGTCTATGAGCATGAAAGACGCCATTTTCGGCACGACCGCGCCGACCAGTCACGGCGGCGCGACCTATCGTGACAGCATCCAAGCATGGCTGCCGGTCAAGAATATTATCGGCGGCGTGGTCATCACGAAGGACAACCGTTTCATTAAAATCCTTGAGGTGCTGCCGGTCAATTTTTATCTAAAATCCCCGTCCGATCAGCAGAATATCATTACGTCCTACGCCGCGTATCTGAAGATCGCACCGGACAGCATGAGCTGCGAGGTGCGCACACTCCCGCCGGACACGAGCGAGTATGTGGAGCAGATGCGGCAGTTCCAGAAAACTGAGGAAAGCGAAAACTGCCGCGCGGAGATCGAGGACAACATTGAAAAAATCGGTCTCGGCATTGCAAGCGAATCTATCCGGCACCGCTTCTTTCTCGTGTTCCAGTACGAAGCCAAGATGCGCGCCAAACGCAACACCGTCAAGGGCATCATTCAGCGCCTGAACGAAGAAGCGGACACCGCACGACGCTATCTGGACATCTGCGAGCTGGAAGTCTTAGAACCGCGCTACACAGACGATTTCGTACTAAAGCTCCTGTACGAACTCATCAACAAGGGCACCAGCCTGCGCGTCAAGCTCCCGGAGGGCGTGTTCGATATGACCACGGAGGTGCATGGGGTGTATGGAGAATAAAGAGAGGAACGGATTTCTCCGTTCCTCCTGAATGTGTAGGATTCAATTCAGACAAAGTCAATTTTTAACTGCTTTCCGAGCCCAGCCGCAATTCTTGCCAGTGTATCGATCGTGGGACTTGCAGAGCCGTTTTCGATCCGGCTGATATTGGACTGCCGGATCCCGGTCTTTTCAGCAAGCTCTTTCTGCGTCATATTACAGGCAAGCCGCGCAGCGATCACCGCGCGAATCGCTTCGTATTCCGGCCGCTGCGCTTCATACTCAGCAGCGAACGCAGGATCTTCCATTTGCTGCGCAAGATACTTTTTGAAATCACTCATGGCGATGACTCCTTTCATAGTCTGCCTTATATTTACGGGCAAGTATCAGCTCTGATTTTGGGGTTTTCGTAGTCTTTTTTACAAATCCATTTGTAATAACGATCGTATGATTGACCACAAAGAAATAAAATAGTCTGGAAATGTCACTCGCAAATTTGATTCTAAGCTCAAACAGACCGTCTTCCAACTGTTTGGAATATGGCTCGCGCAGTTGATTTCCGAACTCCTCTAAAATCGAAAGACTGTGCAAGGCCTTCGCGCGCATCTTTGTATCCAGCGAGTCCAGAAACTCCTCCGCCGGTTTTGTTCCATTCGGTAGTTGATAAAACTCAATTTCAAACATATATGCACCTTTTATCTGCCCACTATTAGTATATTCCTTTTATGATATATTGTCAAGCCGCCATGAACTGAGGCCTTCACCATGCGCTTATAAAAAATGGCAGGAAATTCTTCCTGCCTGCGGTGGCCCAAAGAACTTACGCCCAAGCCAGCTACATCATTAACGCCTCGCACTTGGGATATAGGCGGCGAAACACCTGCTGTGAATCTTTCGATTCACCCATATTATATGCGACATAATGCAAAAAATCAACGCCATACCAAACAATTCCGTTCTGAATTTTCTATGAACAAAAGCAATCATAAACCATTTCAAGGAGTGTGATCCACTTGAAAAAGAACCGCAAAAAGTCTGCTGCCCCGCCGCCCGGCTTGCCGCCGGAGGAGAAGCCGCCAGTCAAGGAGCAGCCGAAAAAGCAGCCGTTTCTCAAGCGCCTGCTCTTTGGCGAAGAAACGCCGGATCTGAGCGAACTGGAGGCAGGCTCTACAACAATTCTGGACATTCTCTCGCCCACGAGCGTGGACACCAAAAGCCGGGACTACATCGTAGTGGACGGCATTTTTCATGCCTATCTTTACATCACGGGCTACGGATATTCCACGACCGTCGGCGCGAGCTGGCTGGCCCCGCTGGTCGAGGCCGGCGAGGGCGTCAGCATTTCGTTCCACTTTGACAAGCAATCCAAGGAGAAGATTCTGGCGAAGATCTCCCAGCAGACCATGATGAACCGCAGCCGGATGCGCGACGTTGCCGACACCCGGCAGGACTTCGAGGAGCTGGACAGCGCCATCGCATCCGGTATGTATCTCAAGGACGTGATGAACCGGCAGGGTGAGGATTTTTATTATATGCACACGCTCATTGAGGTCACGGCCAGTGATCCGGAGACGCTGGAGCATCGTGTCACAGCAGTTGAAAAGCTCTGCGTCTCCGTGGACATGATCGCCCGCCGCTGCGAGTACAAGCAGGAGCAGGCGTTTTTGTCCATGCTCCCCATCCTCTATCTTGACCCGGACATTGAACGCAAGTCGCGCCGCAATGCGCTTACCAGCGGCGTGGCGGCAGCGTTTCCGTTTGCGTCCTATGAGCTGTCTGACCGCAACGGCATCTTCCTCGGTCTCAATATGTACAACCGCTCGCCGGTGTTCCTGAACCCCTACGACGACTACAAATACACGAACGGAAACATCTGGATCGGCGGCTCGTCCGGTGCGGGCAAGACGTTCACGCTCCAATGTGTCGGCGGACGTTTACGACAACAGGGCAAGCGTGTCATTTACATCATCCCGAAGAAGGGTCATGAGTTTCGTCCGCGCTGCGAACAGCTCGGTGGCCTGTATTTGCGTATGTCGCCATCTTCTCCGGACTGCCCGAATATCATGGCCATCCGCCGCAAATCGCTCGACACCTACGCGGGCCTCAAAGGGCTTGCCTCCCGCGACGATTCCGTGCTGGCGGATAAAATTTCGCGGCTTATCATCTGGTACAGCCTGCAAAAACGCGACCTCAGCGATGAGGATCGGAACTATCTGGACACGTCGCTGGTCGAGTGCTACCGGCGGTACGGCATCACATTTGACAATGCTTCCGTTCTGAACGAGGACGGGAGTTTTGGCAGGATGCCCATTCTGGCGGACTGGTACGACGTGCTGCAGGAAAGCGCAGATACGCGGCATCTTGCCGTTGTGCTGGCGCGCTATGTGACCGGCTCGGCCTCCGCGATGGGCAGCCGGAATGAAATTGACCTTGATAACAAATACATCGTCATTGACACATCCGGTATGCCCGACGATCTGCTCCTGCCCGGCATCTTCTGGGCGACGGACATCGCGAACGACCTCATTTCTGGCGCAGGTGGACAGCTCTCCGCGCTCATTTCAGACGAGCTATGGTCGCTGGTCGGCGCGAACTCCAACCCACTGGCGGCGGGCTACATTCAGGAAATGGTCAAGACCATCCGCGGCCTCGGCGGTATTGCCATCACATCCACACAAGGTATGCAGGATCTGTTTTCGCTGGACAACGGCAAATATGGCAAAGGCATTCTGGATTCCAGCCGCATCAAGATCGTTATGCAGATGGAGGAACAGGAGGCGCGGCTGATTCAGAACGTCTTGAATCTCTCCGAGGAAGAAGTCCGTCAGATCACACGGTTCCGCCGCGGCGAAGGGCTTCTGTGTATCGGTTATAATCATGTACCCATCGCGTTCTACGCGACGCAGAAAGAATATGACGCGATTACCACATCGCCGACAGATTTGTTAAAGAGAAAGGAACAAGAAGTATGAACGAAGAACGATTTGCAGCAGAAGTGAAAAAGATCCAATCCGTCATTGCCAAAGCCTCGCAGAAAGCAGGCGCTCTGTCCGCACTTTCTGACGGCGGCAAAATGAGCCGTGAGAAATTGCAGCTCACGCTGGAGGAAACCGCGTATTTCTTTGAGGCCGCGACACTCCATCTGCGCGCACTCTGCGAAACGCAGATGCCGGGCATTGGCGGATACGGGCGGCGCGACGGGCTGGAGTTCCAGCTCCCGTCCGGGCACATCGAGATCGCGGGCGCGGGCTGGGTGCATATGCAGATCGACACGCTTCTGCCGCACTGCCGGTATATGCCCGCGACTTGGCTGACGGACACCGTGCGGCAGCTTCTGACCGCGTATATGCAGCACACGAATTTCCGCCTGCATTTCAAGCAGATGCTCCTCGTTATTGACGAACACAGCGACGTGGATGGACGGCATGTGTTCGATCAGGACAACAAGGGATGGAAAGCTGTGAGCAATGCGCTCAAGGGACTGGTTATTGACGATGACGACCAGTACCACTTATCTGTTCACATGATGTCCAGCCGCAGCGCGGAAAACGTCTGCCACATCAGTCTGGTTCTTCTGGAATCGGAGGAGGAATTTTTCCGGTTTCATCGAAAAGGGATCGCATACCGGCCTTTGGAGCCATCCGTTGCGCTGTGCCCCTCGACTTCTTTTTGCCTTGTCTGAAGCTCGGAAAAAACCGATGGGTCAAACCGCTTGTAATTCCATGCGTTTTCGTAATTTGAAGCGTCTGGTGGACGGCAAAAACCCGGCATCTACGGCTACCCATCGGTCAAGCAGCCAAAAGTCACGCAGAAGCACCGAAATTGTGGTTGCGCCGGAACCGGCGCAAGCGCAGTTTCGGTGCCTCGCAGGAAAATGGAAACTGCCATGATTTTTACGACCCGCGACCTTGATATTCTCCGCTTTCTCCGCTGGTGCCGCTTTGTGCTGGCGAAAGATCTGGCCGGTGTGTTTTCCAAGAGTGAGGTTCAGAACCTTGAAATCCTCAGCCTGATAAAGCTATATTCCCCCGCGCAAGCCTACACACTGACTGCTTCCGGGAATCGACTGCTCGAAGCTGCTTTTCCAAAGCTCCCTGCCGCGGTCGCTCCGGCTTACAAAGCCGCTGATACCATACGCCGCATCCGGCAAGCGAAGCTGATGACCACCGCGTATCAGGCGGGCGTTCCTGTTTTTACGACAGATGTTTCCGCGCTGTGCGAACAGGCGATGTTTCTCCCCATGATTGCCCGCAATCGCGGCTCCAACCCGTGGGGCAGCACCCGCGTGGCGGCGCTGCTCCATACCGGTGACCTCATGTGCGCGATCCACTGGGTCAGCCCCAATATCGGCTGCGTCGCGCTGACGGATGAGCTGACAGCCTTTCAAAATCACACGGCGGCAATTCCCGCAAAGCAGCGCGCCATAATTTTTGCCGCGTCCAGCTATGAGGAGATCCTTGGCGAACTGGATACCGGGCAAGAGAAACAGAACACGCGCCTGCAATCCTACCGCGAGGTCTACGATTGCCTGAAGCTGCCGCTGTTTCTGCTGCTGTGCAATAAAACGGGCTGCTTGCAGCTCCGCATTCTGAGCATACCCAATTACCGCGAACTTCTGGCGAGAATCATCCTGAAGTCGCACTACGTTCCGCCGCCTGCGAATCGCCCAATGTATGACGCACTGTATCAGGGTGTGCCCTTCGTCATGGCGGCGGACATGGATCTGCGGCGCATTGACGCAGCGGTAGAAACGGCCCGTTCGGACGGTCTTTCTCAAATTGCGCTGGCAGCGCTGCCCGAACAGGTGGAAACCGTTCTGAACCGCCGCTACCGTGAGACCGGAAAGGCGCGCGTCTTTACCATTACGGAATCGGCGCTGCGGGAGCTGTTTGGAAGTATCGCGCCATACGCGCCGCCTGACCTGCCATTTTACACATCGGAAGGAAGTGTTCTGGATGTTCCGCCTCTCAAAGCTCCTTGAAAAGTTGGAGGACAAATCAGAAGCAAGATTCAAAAGCTGGTTTGCCCGAAACAAAGCTAAACTGCCCATGCGCGTGCCAGCCGTGATCGTCGGCTGGTATTTTTATGGGATGTTCCTCAACTCTCTGCGGCTTGGAATTGCATCGACCTTTCACACCGGCGAGGATGAGATCAAAAGCATCTGGGTGCTGAACCCGTTCAAAAACTGGGGAGCCGTCTTCACCGGCTTTGGGATCGTAACGACGCTGGTGATCGTGCTGATCATCTGCCTTATTACGAAAAAGGGCTACATCTGGTTCTCCGGCTACAAATACACACATGACCCGCGCGGGTTTGACATTCTTCCGGACGGTACGCATGGCACGTCCGGTTTTCTGACGGAGAAGGAAATGCGCGAATTTCTGGAACTCTCGCCTGCGGGCAAAACGGAGGGCATGATCCTCGGAAAAGTCAAAAAGCATCCGGATGATCCGGATGCTTACGCACTCTATGCCGCGCACCGGATGGTTGCCGGAGACAATAATAACTTACTCTGCATCGGCGCGCCGGGCAGTGGCAAATCCAGAGGCTTTATCATCCCGTTCCTCATGGGCTGCGCAAAGCGCGGCGAATCTGCGTTCATTACGGACGCCAAGGGAGAATTGTTTGAACGTCTTTCCCCGTATTTCCGGCAGCACGGCTTTTATGTGAAAGCGGTGAACTTTCTGGACATGGAGCATTCGGACGGCTGGAACTGTCTGTATGGACTGGACACCCAGCCGCAGCTCGTGCAGACGGTAGCCAACACGATCGTGCAGAACACGTCAGGACCGAAAGAAGCCAACGACTTCTGGAGCCGGGCAGAACTGAATCTGCTCATGGCGCTCATTCACTACGTCGTCAACCTGCGCGACGCAAACGGGAATCTGCTGCCCATTGAGCAGCGCGGGCTCGGCGATGTGTACCGCATGATCGCGACGGAGAGCATCGAGGAGATCAACCGCAAGCTCGAAGCCCTCCCGCCGGAGCATCCAGCCAAATACCCGCACGGCCTGTTCCTCAAAGCAAAAGAAAACCTCTGGGGCAATATTGTCATTGGTCTAGGCAACCGGCTGGCGGTCTTTCAAAGCCGCTTGGTGGATAAGATCACGCGCAACCACGATGTCGATCTCCTGCTCCCCGGCAAGCGGCCGTGTGTGTACTTTGTCATCATTTCCGCGCAGGACAGCGCGTACCGCTTTTTGTCCTCGCTGTTCTTCTCGCTGGCGCTGCCGCAGCTTTCAAACTTCGCACGTCTGCAATGCGCGGGCGGGCGGCTGCCAGTGCTGACGAATTTCTGTCTCGACGAATACTGCAACATTGGCTATCTGGATGGCGTGGCGGACAGTCTGAACAGCATTCGCGGCTTTAACATGTCCGCACAGATCGTCGTGCAGAGTCTTTCTCAGTGGCAGGAAAAGTATCCGGGCAAGGAATGGGAAAATCAGCTTGCAACGTTCGACCAGACGCTCTACATGGGCTGCAACGATCTGACGTCAGCAAAGTACATTTCGGAGAAATGCGGCAAGGTGACGATTTCCGTCCTCAATAACCAGATGCCGATGATGCCGCTGTTCTCGCCGGTGTATTCGTCCACGCGCCCGTACTCGCAGACGCGAAGCAACACACAGCGCGATCTGATGAACCCCGACGAAGTCCTGCGCTTGGAGAACCGGAAGTGTCTGGCGCTGTTCAAGGGGCACAAGCCCGCGCTCCTCTACAAAATGACGCCGGAGGAGCTGCCGGACTACGCCGGTCTTACCACCTGCCGCGTCATTGATTACATCCCGGAATGGCGAAGAAAAGAAGCCGAAGCAGCACCGCAAAAGAAAGCATCTGTTCAGAAAGAACCGTCAAACATCCCCAAACCGCCCGACAACGAAAAACAGCCAGACCGCAGCGAGCAGCCGCCCGCCTACGATCTGGCTGAGGATGATGAGATTGGAATGGTGGAGTGCACGGTGGATAGTATCCTGGATATGTAAGCGTCTGCTGAAATCAATATCAAGCCAAGAAAAGCACTCTATTTTAATCTTTCTCGACATACGCTTGGATGCGCTCCCTCACTCTAGCAAAAACATCAGCTTCCGCATAACGAGAAGGGTTCGCTGCCGCAGCCTGATCCGCCTCATCCAGCTTCTGCTCTGTTTCATCCTGAATGACAGATTTATCGCGAATCATCATATCGCATCACTCCAACAGCTTTGCATAATTTCTGCGGGCATAAACCACTCTGGCAATCGTCACGCGCTTTTCAGTCTCCGTCACCCAGTAGAGCATCATGTAGTTCTCAATGAGCAGCTTCCGATACTCATGCTTTAACGGGCGCAGCGGAGTGTAGGCTGGCTGCGCATACGGAAAGTCCCGCAGACTTTCTCCAGCTTCGGCCAGCCGCTCCGCGATGCGCTCCGCTGCAGACGGATTATTCAATTCCCGCGCAATATACGTGACGATCTCTACCATGTCCTGCACGGCAGACAGCAAATACTCGACGTTATACAACCTTAGATCCTCCAATGGCATCTTTCATCGCTTTCAGAACATCCTTGGAGGAATAGCGTTCGCTGGACAGCTCTGCTTCGCGCTCGGCGGCTTGCAGCTTGAAGTAGATTTCACTTTCAAATTGCAGGTTTTCAAACGCTTCCATGCTCAGAACGACCATATCGCCGTAGCCGTTTTTCGTCAGAAACACCGGCTGCGCGGTTTCGTGGACGGTTTTGGAGATCTCCGCAAAGTTGTTTCTCAGGTCGGAAACCGGACGGATCATATTCATAGTATCAGCCTCCTAACGCTTGCAGTTTAGCATAATTACGCTAAGATTTCAAGCCTGTATCTATCCGATATTATGTGTAAAAAGTGCGCATGGTCAAGAGCGGCGCAAAATTCATACGAATATCGTGCTCACCTTCCGCATTTTCGGCACTTATCATATGTAGCTGCACGCTATCAGCAAAGGCCACGCACAGCAGTATGGTTGGAAACGAACGGGCCATCACGCGCTATCCATAGTTTATTCCACCAATTCACGGATTATTTTTTGTATTATTTGCATCTTTTTCCCATTTACTTAAAACAGGAGGAATCCCCATGAAAGCAGCCAAGCTGACCGAGCATCCAAATTTCCGGCTTATGCGGCAGACGGACGTACAAAACGTCTGGCACATGCAGATGCCGCGATGGTTATTTTCCGACCCGCGATATGCGGATATGAGTCTGGACGCGAAAGTGACGTATACATTTCTTCTCAACCGCTTTCAGCTTTCACGGCGCAACGGCTGGGTGAATGATGCCGGTGAGGTGTTCGTGATCTTTCCGCGAAAGGCGCTGGCAAAGGAGCTTCGCATCTGTGAGCAGCGCGTCACAGCGGCCTTTCGCAAGCTGGCGGAGCTTCAGCTCATCTGGGAAAAACGCTGCGGCCGCGGCGACACCAATCAGATCTATCTGGCCAGCGTCACACCCATCGACGATCCGAGTTACGAGTGCGCACCGTTTTCCTCAAAAGAATACGAATTCTGCGGTTCCAGAACAGCGGATTCTGCGTTTCTTGAAGCGGAAGAACCACAGGATGTGCCGCCCCAGAACCCCGAAATCCCCGCCTTTAGAACCGCAGATTCTGATGTTCCAGAACCGCAGGATCCGGGCGCAAGTAATACTGATTTTAGTCAACCTGATACAGCTTTCTCAGATGTCAGTCTGTCTGTACCCTCGGAGGACGGACCGGCGGACGATGAAAAAGAGCTCACGGGCATTCTGGATGCTTGTGAGCTTTCGTATTTCGAGCCGGAGGTAGCGCGTGTTTTTGAGAACGCCATTGAGCGGCTTTTCTACTCGGACAACCTGCGCATCGGGCAGGCCGTTCTGCCAAGAAGCCGGGTACGTTCGCGGCTGCATCTGCTGAACTATTTCATCTTGCAGGAAGCGGAGACCAAGCTGCACACGAACCGGAATGTGCCGGTCAGGGATTCTACGAAATACGTTATGTCAACCATCTACAACTGCATCACGGAAACGGAAAGTGACCTGCTGGTTGACCCATATCTCAATTCGCTGCGCTCGCCGCCGGGAAAGGGGCGAGGCTGATGCTGCTGACGAAACAGCAAAAGTATCTGCTTGCGGCACTCGAAAAGCTCGGCTGCGCGGAGCTGCGGCAGCTTGCCGCGCTGCTGCAAAAAATGTTTGCCTTTACATCGATTGACGACGCCATGCGCGTGACCAATGCCTGTGTACGGCAGATGCAGATGGGCGGGCTGCTACAAAACTCGGATGGCCTCGTTACACAAACCGGAGCGTGCCCCGTCGCACCGCAGATAGAAGCCATCGACGTGATGCTGGAGCTGTCTGCGGCGCAGCCGGAGGATTTCTTTACCGTGGACAAACATACTCTGCTCCGCTTCTCGCTTGGAGAACCCAGTTTCAAGCAGTTTGTCATCGTGTCCGGCAGTGATCCGCCGCCGGAGCGTGAGATCCGGCGGGACGAAAAAATCATCGTTCTGCTGCCTGATAGCATCAAGCCAGAGGCGTTTTCATACACCAGACCCGTCATTTTTGCGATCCGGCAAGAAAACGGCACGCACCGCTTCTTTGCCAGAAAATAATTTTTAGGAGGAACTACAAATGCCCAGAAAGAAAGCTGAACCCGAAGTGCTGCAAGAAGAAACCATGCAGCAGGAGACCACACAAGCCGAAGAAACGTCCGCCGTAGAACAGCCAGTATTGGAACCGCAGGTCGAAGAACCTGCAATCACAGAACCTGTACAACCCTATGGAGAGGACGACGTGCCCGCAGCGGCAGAAAAATCTGAATCTTCCGAACCGGAGAAGAAATCCTTCTACAATCTGGACTTCCGTGCGCTCGATCAGGATCTCTCGCCGGAGCAGCGGCAGGAGTGGAACACGATCTATGCCTCCTTCCGCAGCCGAAGCGTCATGCGCGGCACGATCATCGGCGTCGATCCCCATTCCATGACCGTCCGCAGCGCGCAGACCGGACAGGTCGAGACCAAGCGGATGTACTGTGCGGTCATCGTGCCGTTCCGCGCGCGTATCCTGATCCCCGAAACGGAAATGTGGGCAGAAAGTGAAGAACGCCCAGCGTTCGTTTTACGGAACATGCCGGGCGCTCAGATCGATTTTGTCATTACGCATGTGGATCGTGAAGCGGGCTTCGCTATCGGCTCCCGCCGTCTGGCGCTGGCATCCCGGCGCTACTTCTTCTCCGCACAGCCGCTCCACCAGCCGGGCAGCCGCGTTCCGTGCCATGTGCTGGCTGTCGGCCCGCGCCGGTGCCTGGTCGAATGCTATGGCTACGATATCAACCTCTCGCAGCGCGATATGAGCTATGCCGCTATTCCAGACCTGCGGGAGCAGTATCATCCGGGCGACGAGCTGACCTGCGTGGTCAAACAGTTTGACCACAAAACCGGCAGCTTGGAGATCTCCGTCAAGGAAACCGTTCCGAACCCCTTCGATGAAGCCAGTCTGCGTCACCCCATCGGCTGCCGCCGCAGGGCGAGTATCGCAGGTAAATACGCCGGAGGCGTGTTCTGCAACCTCCCCGATGGCGCTGTCGTCATGTGCCGGTATTCGTTCCATTACGAGGACTCGGATTTCAAAACCGGCGATACCGTCATGGTCGTGATCCAGCGGTATGACGAGGGGAAGAAGCAGATTTTTGGAAAGATTGTGGGACGATAAAAGAATGTCCTATATTTGAGTTTACTTAAGCCTAATTTGACCTTCCAGGGAACTTCTTGTAAAGCCTTTCCCACCAGCATACTCTTTTAACAGGGCTTCAAGTAAGATATAGTTGCCTGGATCGAACATCGGGCTTGTGACTACTTTCATGTTGTGAATGGCGTTTTCTGTTAAATTAACGTCATAGTAATCCCGGAGAGGAACATACTCACCAGGTCTAAAAAGCGTAATGATGTAGCGATACTCTTCTTGGAATGCCCATGTTTTGCGTTTAAAACGCGCGATGCAGTCACCATGTATTACGCTGCTATTTTTGTCAACAGCCTCGGATGCTATAATCGTCGATGCGGGAAAATCGTCGCTATATATCACTTTGCTCGGATAATTGCAACTTCGCGGCTGAATCATCGAAACAATTTCGGGGTCATCTTTGGTTTGGGGCAACTTTGGGAGCCAGCATGCGTGATCATAATCATAAGATCCATTTTTAATTCGGTCATCACCATTTTGCTGCGGATCGACAAATGAGCCAACCGGAAGTTCTATCCTGACTCCATCTGATAGTTTTGTGTACAACTTCCACATGAATATTTCTTCATTGCTAATTTCGGTCCAGCAACTGACATAAGTGATCGGCGGATTTTTTCCATAAAAAATCATTTGCGATTCTTCTAGGTCATCCAAATTAGCGAGTGAATTAAAGCGTATTGTCCTGTTTTTCAGAATGAGAGCCAGTACTCCCAAACTTGTATATTGAAATAGTGTTTCTGGAGTTTTTTGATCATCTGCTTCTCTAACTAGATTGGTAATTCCATTTTGCTGTGTCATACTAATCACCATCCGCTGGATTCTCAACCCAATTTTTCCGCTTCAAAATCTTATCCTGCAAGAATGCGATCTGGATCAGCTCCTCAGGCGTTACATCAAGCGCGTCGGCGATGTTAAAGAACGCTTCCATGGAGAACGCACGGACCATATTCGGTGCTTCGATCGCGCTCAGATGAGAGCGGCTGATGCTTGCTTTTTCGGCTAACTGTTCCTGTGACATCCCGCGCATCTTCCGCAGAGAGGAGATCGCAATGCCCATCTGGATGAACCGATCCCGGTTTTTGAAGCTGATTTCGTCTTTGCTCATAGTAAACGCCCCCTTCTGTGAAAATTATAGAAGCTGCGGCGTCTTGGTTCAGCTTCGTCTATAAAGCGATTGACTTATTTATAGAGCGTTATATAATTATATTATGCAATTCGCCGAAATATATGGCGCATGCGCTTTATAATAAGCAGACAATCGTTCTGTTGAAATGGGAGCGGAGGGAAACATCTATGATTTGCGCGCTAATTGGAGATCAGACGATCAGAAATTTGAATGAGGAGCGTTTGGAACTGCGGCTTCGTACGCTGATTGAGCAGGAGCATGTTTCCGCGTTTGTTCTTGGCTATTTCGGCCCGTTTGAACAGCTTGCGCTCCGCGTGATCCGGCGCTTGCAGCAGGACTATCCGCTGCTGGACTATACAGTGATCCTATGCGGACTGCGAAAAGAGAGACCGGCAGAGCCGGAGCTTGACTATCTGCACACCCTGTATCCGCAGGGCTGCTGGCTCTGGCCAGGACGGATTGGGTTGACGCAGAAGCTGTGCTATCTTGCGTCGGCGTCGGACATGATCGCCTATTATGATGATACGGAGCAGCGCAGAGCCGCAAGCTGGATTCGTCGGGCAGCACGGAGAAAGCGGTTATGCGATACAACACTTGAGTAATCCGCAAGTTTGCACCTGTCTGCTGCTGCGCTACAATAAATCTGTATTCCAGGTCAGAGCAGTATCAGGGCGGAGCAGATGAAGGGCGGAGGTGAAAGCTTGGGGACAGGTATGCCCCGGTTCCGTGCGCAGGCCAGTGAATACCAAAATACAACAGGACCAGTAAGACCGTAATTGCCGCTTGGCAGTTACGGTCTTTTTGTGTCCAAAGCAACGAAAGGAGGAAAACCATGAATGCCAGAAAAGAGCCGACTCATGCCAATCAGCTATTACAACCCCAAGCAGGAGGTGCGCCTCAGCGCATATGCGGACACGATCGTCCTTGAACCGAATGGGTGCGAGTCTCGCCTGCGGGCGATCCGCTTTGGCGGCTACCCGGAGATGGTGCGCGCCATGTCGGACGCGATCTATGCCGGTGCGACGCTGGAAACGGAATTTGCCGGTGAAACAGCCATGCTCACCTGCGAACCCAAGAAGTACGAATGCCATCTGAGCCACGACGGAATTTATGCCGAGGCGACCATCCTCTCACTGGATGACGAAGACGCTGCGGCAAAAAAGGATGAAGAAGCGCAGGCAGACGGGCAGACAAATGTAGAGCTGCCGCCGCGGAAGTGTGTTCTTTTTTGTCCGGCCGGAGACCGGCGGGCGCTGTTTGAAGCGCTGGACCGGAAAACGGCTGTGCCGCTTATCCCGGAGTTTCAGGACTATGTTCTGGACGAATTGCAGCGGCGCAGATTTCTCAAGCCGCTGCGCGTCATCTCCATCCGGGAACGGCTGGAGGCGTGGCTGCTGCTGTGCAAAAAGGACGACGCCAATATCGTCAAGGTGCTGGAGGATGGCTTGAAAACCGGCGCAATCCGTATTCCCGGAACGGTTCAGAATCCCAACGGCTTTGAAAGCGTGCATTCTGTCACCAGCTATCTGTCTGCGTTCGGTGTGACCGTCGCAGAGCGTATCCGAGAGCAATTCCAACCGCTCTTTGACCCCGCCGCGGAGCAGCTTTCCCCGGAGATTTTACGCATCAACGACCATATCCGCGCACGCGCAGGCTACAGCCTGTATCCGGCGCAGCTTGCCGTCGCGGAATCGGTCAAGCGCAAGCTCTCGGAGGGCAAGTCTGCGTTCATCGTGGCGGAATGTGGAAGCGGCAAGACGAAGATCGGCGCGACCGCGCTGGCTGCGTATCAGGCGCAGAAACGGAAAAAGACGTTCAACATTATTCTTTGCCCGTCGCACGTTGCGAAGAAGTGGGTACGCGAACTTGCCGAAACGCTGCCAGAGACTGCGGGCGTCATCGTCCGCAGCATTATAGAGCTGGACAGTTTGTACGCACAGTACCGGCAGGGCGACAAAAGCATCTACGCCGTCATCAGTAAGGAAAAAGCCAGAGACGGCTATATGCGCCGCCCGGCTGTCCTGTTTGATGCACGCAAAGGTGCGTTCCGCTGCCCCGGTTGTGGAGAGATCATTGAACTGCCAAGTAGCGACGACACAGACGGTTGGACGGCCGCAAAGCCGGAGGCGTTCCGCATGGAAAACCGGCGCAATCATCAATGTATGAATTGCGAAAGTCCCTTGTGGACGGCGGTAAATCCAAGCGTGCCCGCACCGTGGGTCAAGATCCCGGAATACGGCTGGGTGCATCGAAAGCTGGAAGTCCATGCCATACAGAAGACGAAGAACCCCGCTGCGCTGGACGCCTTGCAAACGCTTCAGGAGAACCCGGACGGATACTTCCCGACGCGCGGCGCGTGCCGGCGGTATCCGCTCAGCTCGTACATCAAGAAGCGATATCGCGGCAGGCTTGACGGCCTCATCGTGGATGAGCTGCACGAGTACAACAACGACAGCGGCCAGGGTGACGCGATGGCAGAGCTGTTCGGCACGGCAAAAAAGGTTATCGGCATGACGGCCACGCTCATCAACGGCTACAGCTCCGGCATTTTTCATCTGCTTTACCGCACGTCGGCGCAGCTGATGCTGGCGGACGGAAAGCCGCATGAAAAGCCCGCGCTGTTCAATACGGAGTATGGCGTTGTGGAAACAACCTACACCGAAGCCGATGAAAGCTATGCGGCAAAGCGCAGATCGCAGAAAAGCGGCGTTCGGACGCGTCAGCTTCCGGGCGTTTCGCCGCTGGTGTTTTCGAGGTTTCTGCTGGAAAAGACGGCATTTCTGTCGCTGAATGATATGGGCAAGGCGCTCCCCAGCTATGAGGAGATCCCTATTGCCTGTGAAATGGATGAGGCAGTAGAGACGGAGTACAGGCGGATCGAGCATAAGCTTGTGCAGGTTTTACGGACAGACCGCCGCGTGGCGAAAAAAATCCTCTCCGCGTATCTGAACCTGCTGACTGTCTATGCGGATCAGCCGTATGACCAGAAGCCCATCTTCTACCCCGACAGCGATGTACCCATCGTCGAACCTGAGAACATCGGGGACACGGACACGCTCGGAGAAAAGGAATTGCGGACACTGGAAATCGTAAAGACCGCCATCCAGAACGGTGAGCGTGCGCTCATCTACACAAGCTGGGTGCGCACGGATTCCCAGCAGAAGCTCAAAAAGCTCCTGACGGATGAAGGCTATCGCACGGAGATCCTGACCGACAAGATCAAGACCACTGACCGTGAGGAGTGGGTGCAGAAAAAGCTCGCCGCCGGAATGCAGGTGCTGATCGTAAACCCGTCTCTGGTGGAAACCGGCTTGGATCTCAACGCCTTTACGACGCTGGTGTTCTACAGCATGGGCTATAAGCTCTTTACGCTGCGGCAGGCGTCGCGCCGAAGCTGGCGCATCAACCAGAAAGCGCCCGCGGTCAAGGTCTATATGCTCTACTACGAGGACACCATGCAGCAGAAATGCCTGAAGCTCATGGCCTCGAAGCTGGCGGTCGCCGGTCTCATTGAAGGAAACTTCTCCGAGGAAGGACTTGCCGCAATGAGCGACGTGCAGGACATGACCTCTCAGATGGCGAAGGAGCTGATGCTCGGCATCCGCGACAATGTGGAGGATATTGCGTCAGCGTTCAAAAAGATGGCGTTTGAGAATCCTGACCGTGAGATGCCGGAAGTATCCGCCGGAGAAACGTCTTTGCCGCCGGAAACCGTGCCCGCGATGATCGAGCAGCCAAAGCGTGTGTTTACCGCAGAACAGGAGGAAAAGCTGCAAGCCGCCATGGTGCAGCTGGAACAGCAGAAAGCCAAACGGGCGAAGAAAACGCAGCAGGTGGAAAACCAGCTGAGTCTATTCGATTCCGTTGCGTAAAAAGGAGGATGCCATGAAATTCACCGTCAACCGCACAGAGCTGCTTGCCGCGGCGCAGAACGCCGAGCGCATTGCGCCGCGGGTGTCCACGATCGAAATTCTGCAATGTGCGTATTTGCAGGCAGAACAGGACACGCTTACCGTCGCGTCCGGGAATCTGGAGATTGCATTGGAGCAGCAGATTCCCGCGCAGATTGAAGCTGAGGGCAGCGTTGTCGTCAAAGCCCCGCTTCTTTCCGGAATGCTGCGCCTGCTGGATGGCGAGCGCGTGACGTTTCAGATGAAAAACGGAAAGCTCGTTGTTTCTTCCGGAAACGCGGAATATGCCATTCCCGTCATGGATGCGGAACAGTACCCGCGCATGGAGATTCCCTGCCCGGCGGCAACCGTGCCTGTGAGCGGTATCCCGTCGCTCACCAAACGGACGGCGTTTGCCGTTTCCGAGGAGACTGCCCGACCGATGCTCAAATGCGTGAACCTGATTTTCGGTGCGGACGGCCTGCAGGCGGTCAGCACAGACAGCTTTCGCATCGCGTCTGCCAAGGGCGACCGCGAGAGCCGCGGGAATATCAGCTTTCTGGTACCTGCCGCTTCTCTGGAAAAGCTGGCAGGTCTGGTAAGCGACCGCGAGAAGCTGCAGGTCGGTACGACCGGAAAAACCATTGTGTTCACGAAAGAAAACTTCTCGTTCGCCGCGCGAATTATGGAAGGGCCATATCTTGCCGTGTCGCAGGTGCTGTCCAATCTGAAGCAGCAGTTTACTGTCCTGACCGACGCCGCCCTGCTCCGCGATACTATTTCGCAGACCCTGAGTGTCACCGGCACGCAGAACCGGTTTTCCCTGTCCTTTGCAGGAAACCGGCTGACTGTTCGCTGCGAGAGCGAATATGGCATTTCGGAGACGGCTATGGACGTGGTCGCGCTGAGCGGCGAGCCTGCGGGCGTGTACTGGTACAATCCGGCGCAGCTCATGGAGTGCCTGAAAGCGCTGAACGGAACGCTCATGCTGGAGGTCGTGCAGCACAGTGCGCTGCTTCTCAAAACAGACGAGCTTGTCTGCTTCCAGATGGCGGTGCGTGAACCGAAAGCCATTGAAGTAAAGCCACAAAATACAAAAAAGCCGCGCAAGGAGGCGGCATAAAAAAGGAGGACACGCCTATTTGAAGAAACCGACCATCTGCCGCTACTGCGGCGGGATCATCCGGCTCGTTCCCGCTGCTGATGTCTATGGCAGCTCGACGGAGCGGCTCGGAATGCAGAACGAATATCTGTATCAGTGCCAGAACTGCAATGCCCGTGTTGGCTGCCACAAGGGAACCACGCGGCCGCTCGGCGATGTGGCAAATGAGATCCTGCGGCTCAAGCGCATCGAAGCCCATCAGGTGTTCGACGCTTACTGGCAGAAAATGCACATCAGCCGGACGAAAGCCTATCAATGGCTGGCACGAGAATTAAAGCTCTCAGAGGAAGAAACGCACATCGGCGGGTTTGAAATTGATACCTGTCAGCGCGTGATCGACCTCTGCCGCACGAAAATGGATAAAAAGTAAGGAGAATGTCGTATGAAGATCCGGCCCAAGGTTCCCGTATGCACAGACTGTAACCACGTTTTTGAGTACAGGGGCCGAAACCCCGGTCAGCTCGGCGGCGTGGTGGTGCAGTTTGGAGAAGCCTACTGTACGAAGAAGAAAAAGCCGCGCCTTTTGAAGCGCTGGCACAATATGCTCCGCGTTCCGGACTGGTGCAAGAAGCGCATCCGGCCGAGCCTGGTGCGCATCTATGATTTTGCCAGCACGGAAAGCTGGCTCATGCACGAAAATCTCTGCAAATCTCTCGGACGGGAGATCGGCCCCACGGCATCCAGATACACGCTCTCCGAGGTGCGGCAGCTTGATCTGGACGCATATGCGTTCCAGAAGCAGGTTCGTACCACACCCGTAGAGGAACTTTTGAATGTGCATCTGGGGCTGCATCAGGTCGTGGAGGTCTTTGACGGCGTACAGTCCGTCATCCTCTATAAGACGTTGGACGGCTTTATCCCGGCCCCGACGTTTGACGCAGAACGCGCCAGACAGAACCGCAGAGAGCAGAAAAAGGCTACCGCCTGACAAAACACACACGGAGGCGCTCGCCTCCCCAAATACAAAGGAGACAGACCATGAAAAACAATTTCACCATTTCTCAGAGAAACGCCATCGTGGAAAACCATCTGTGGTGCATCAAGGCTGTCATGAAGCAGAACCGTGCGCTCATCCGCGCGGCAAAGCTGGACACGGATGACGTGTACCAGCAGCTTGCGCTGCGGCTCATCCAGGCGGTCATGTCGTATGACCCGGAAAAAGGCGATCTGGAGCAGCATATCTTCGCGCAGCTCCATTTTGAGCTTCTCAACTGCAAGCGTCCTTACCGGCTGTGCGGCATGACCGGAATGCCCGCGGAATCTTGCGGGAATGTGATCTCGCTGGACGCCTACCGCATGAGGGCTGCCGCATGAGTTTACGAGATAAAATGCTGGCTGTTATGGCCGATGTAAATGCCTCTGTTTCCGAGCGTGAAGAACTGGTCGAGCTGATTGCCATTGCGCTCCTGACGCGGAAGAACCTGTTTATTCTGGGCGATCCCGGTCAGGCAAAGAGCTACGCGATCAACGCTTTTCGCAGCCGCATCACGGGCGCGAAGCAGTTTGAACGGCTCCTTTCCAAGCAGACGGACGAAGAACAGCTATTCGGACGGCTCGACCTTTCCAGTCTGATCCCCGGCTCGGTGCCGGAATCTGCGTTCGAGGGTGATGGGATTTACCAGAATCTGCGCTTTGATTTGCAGAGCTTCCTGAGCGGTCTGCCGCAGATGAAAAACGAGACGGCGACGTTTGACAAATTGGCAGAGATCAGCGGCAAGCTGGACGCCTATCGCAAAGCCATCGCCGCGCTGCATCCTTGTGAACCGGTCGTACAGACCGCGGGCAAAATTCCGGAGGCCGACATTGTGTTTTTGGATGAGATCTTCAAATGCAATGACGGCGTTCTGAACGCGCTTCTGACGGCACTCAACGAGCGGAAATACACCAATGAAGGCCGGACCTATCCCATCCCGACGATCTCCTTTTTTGCCGCGTCCAATGAGATCCCGAATTTCAATGACCCGGAGGAAAAGATCCTCTCGGCGCTCTATGACCGGCTGGAATTGAAGATCGTTACGGAGAATATTTCGGAGAAGTCACACCGGCTGGCGATCCTGAAAGACAAGCTCGGTGGCTCGTTCGGCGCAGTCCATGCGACGATCTCGCTGGAGGAGCTGCGCACCATGCAGCAGGAGGTCGCGGCCATCAAGGTACCGGACAGCATCCATGACCTGATGGACGATGTGCTCTGTGCGCTGCGTGCACAAATTCCCGTGTCCGACCGTAAATTCCTCAGCTACTTCTCTATTGCGCAGGCAAAGGCGTGGCTGGAGGGACATACGGAGGTCACATCGACGGATCTTCTGGTGCTGCGGAATTACTTCTGGCAGCAGCCGGGTGACCGCGAATTTGTAACCGGCACGTTGGAGCGTCTTTGCGTCAACCCCATGCAGGAAAAGGTCAGCGACCTTCTTGCCATGGCACAGGACGCAAAGGACGATTTCGACAGCGCTTGCGGTGCAGCGGAAAATGTACGCACAAAGCAGGCTGCGCTCCGCAAATTCCGCGGCGAGCTGGTGCGGCTCTACCAGATGCAGACCGAGATGGCTGCAAATGTCGCGTCTGACAGCGAAAAGGCGCTTACGGACGGACTTCTTTTCGAACTGGAGCGCATCAGCAAGGCGGCACATGAGGCCATTGGCTTTACTTACACACCGTTGGAGCAGCTGGCCGCCTTGCAGTAAAAGACAAACATCATAAAAATATGGAGGAATAATTATGCTGAATCACATTGTAGTTATGGGCAGGCTCACGCGCGATCCGGAGCTTCGTAAGACGGCCTCTGGCGTTTCCGTTGCGTCATTTTCCGTGGCGGTAGACCGCGATTTTTCGCAGCAGGACGGGAAAAAGGAAACCGATTTTCTTGATGTCGTCGCGTGGAGAAATACGGCTGAGTTTGCGGCAAAGTATTTCGCAAAAGGCCGCACGGCTGTCATTTCCGGCCGTTTGCAGATCCGGAACTGGGAAGATAAAGAAGGCAACAAACGCCGCACGGCAGAGATTCTTGCCGAAAACATCTATTTTGGTGATAGCAAGAAGGAGGATGACGGCGGTTCTGCTCCCGCATCCACGCAGGGCTTTGGTGCGCCTGCGCAGTCGGGCGGCTTTACGCCCAACTTTGGCAGCGCCCAGCCCGGCAGCTTTGTCCCGAACTTTGGTGGAGGATATTAAGCGCACATCTTGTCTATGTAGATGTTTTGATTGCATAAATTTCGGAATGCTGGTAAAATAGCAGTAGAAACATTTACAGGAGGTGCTGGACAATGATGTATCCGTTTTTAACGCTGGATGATCAGACTGAGATCGTACACTCTCAGCTTCTGGACGACGGCAGCGTAAAGGTTTATGTGGAAAAGCCGGACGAAAAGGATTGCTTTCACTATGCGACGTGCTTTCTGCCAGAATACCGCTGGGAAGATGTTTCCGGCTTCTCTGAGGCAGAGATTCAGAAGTATCAGGAGATCATCGCATCCGCACTTTCACAAGGGCGCATGGATGAATTGCTCAAAAGGTCATAATGAGATTTGCAGAGGAATCCGGTTCTTCTGCTGAAACAAGAACGAGGGAACGCAGTGCTTATGCTGCGTTCCCTTTTGCTATCTTTATAGGAGGGTTTTGATTGAAACAATATTTTCGCACCATACAAAACGTCATGGATTCCCGCTGGAGCAATTTTCAGTATGCCGGAACGTCCGCAGCACAGAAAACGGATCGCGTTCTGCAAAGCTCCAAGCTGGAGGACTGCATTTACCGCGATCTGAGTAGGGACGACGAGAACATGGAGAACATCCAGCAAGAAGTCGCATCTAAGCTGCACAGCTTTCCCGCATTGTCCAGAGATATTTTTCAGTCGTTCTATTCGTTGTTTCCAAAGCGAACCGACGCAGACAGGCTTACAGCAGAAGCACAGAAGTTCAACGCAAAGCTGCTTGACCATGTGACTGAGGATGCGGACTATCCCACGATCAAGTCGATCTGCGAAGGTCGGGAGCTGCCCGCTTATGAGGCTGCGTCCGAGTTTACGGCGAGGATCAGCGCGCAGCTGGATGATCTGCTGCCAGAGCTTGGCGGCAAGAACGGTACGCTGAAAACCCTTGAAAAGCTGCAAGCGGCGCGGAATCAGGCACAGCAGAAGCTCACAGAGCTTTTGGAGCAGATGCGGGATTCTGTGCAGAATCCTACGCTGGAACAGGCGGTGATCGACGCGGCGAATCAGGCTGAAAGCAAAACGCAGCAGGCCGAGGCCGTTGCAAAAATGGTGGATGTCACTGCAACGCAGAACAAAGCCGTCATTCATCAGAGCGTTTCTGCCGCTGTCAGCGCAGCCGCAGAAAAGGCAAAGGAAGTTCAAACGATCCTCGGCGCATGGAGCGATGATGCCGGTACAATGGAGAAAAACGTGGTAAACACCGAGCTTCTTCAAAAGGTTCGGCAATATCCCACGCTGTTGGAGATTTCAAAGCATCTCGGACGCTTCCGGGAGATCTTCGCGCAAGGTAAGCGCAATGGCTACGCCTATGGGCGCGGAGAAACCTACGCGCTGGAGCTTGGCAATGATCTTTCCCGCGCCATCGGTTCGGAGTTTGCCATGCTTGCTTCGCCGCAGACGCTTCCGCTGTTTGTGAAGAAGTATCAGCAGCGGCGGCTCAAGCAGTACCGCAGGCGTGAACCCATCCACAAGGGCATGGGCGACATCATCTGCTGCCTCGATGAATCCGGCTCCACGCGCGGAGACGCTGCCGCGTGGGGCAAGGCTGTGGCGCTAACGCTGCTGGATATTGCAGCAGAAAACCGGCGCAAGTTCGCGCTCATTCATTTTGCCGGTTCTTCCTCGTGCAAGGTGGACGTTTTTCTGCCCGGCCAGTTTTCCGTGCAGGATAAGATGAATGCCGCTGAAACCTTTCTGAACGGCGGTACGGATTTCAAACGTCCCTTGGGTGAAGCGATCCAGCTCATGAAGCTCGGCTTTGAGAATGCCGACATTGTCTTTCTGACCGACGGCCTGTGCGAGCTGCCGGAGGACTATCTGGAAACGCTCCGCAAAGAACAGGCTGCCCGAAAATTCACCGTGACCGGCATCCTGCTGGACGCAGGCAATCCCGGCATGGATTTTAGCCTGACACCGTTTTGTCAGAAGATCTATCGGACCAGCGAGCTGGCCGGTGATGAGATTGTAAGAGGTCTGGTTTCCCAGCGTATGTAAAAGCAGCAAAAATGATTGACAGTTATCCTGAAACCATTATAATAAAGGAAAAGGTACTGTATAATTGATTATGTGGATGCCTGAAAGGAGGCGCTTTTTATGAAGGGTACAACGCTGAAAATCGAACCGGAATTGACAGCACAGGCCGCCGCTCTCTTTGCAGAGCTTGGAATGGATCTGAGCACTGCGACTGGAATCTTTTATCGTCAGGCATTGCGGTATCGCGGTCTGCCGTTCGATGTGCGTCTGGATGAACCGAACAAAACCACTTATGCCGCAATGGATGCCGCAGAAAACGATAAAATGTATGGCCCGTTTGATACAGTGTCCGATCTGATGGAGGCGCTGAATGCTTAAACCAGAGTTTTCAGGGCAGTTCAAGCGCGACTATAAGCTAGCTGTCAAACGCGGCTGTGACCCCAAGAAACTGGAGACTGTCATTACAATGCTGTGCGCCGAACAGCCGCTGCCAGCAGAATTTCGAGATCATGCACTGACAAATTCCCGTAATTATAAGGGGATGCGTGAGTGTCATATTCAACCAGACTGGCTGCTGGTCTACCGGATCAGGCACGAGATCTTGGTCTTACAGTTGATCCGAACTGGAACGCACAGTGATCTGTTTTAGCCATTTTTCTCAAAGCGAAAAAATTTGCAATCTATAACACACAAGAAGCAGACAAGCATCGTCTGCTTCTTGCTTTATGCTTTACTTTTTAGCATGGCTTTCGTTTTCAGGATCGCTGCGCGGAAGGTTTTCTGTGCTTCGCGTTCAGTGGGAAAGACCGGGAGCAGGAAATCCAGTGCCGCTTGAATCTGACCCAAATCGTCCTGCGTCAAATGACCATCCATCAAGTGCTGGTACACCTGTCGGTATGCCAGACGCACGGAGTCAGAAACACTTGCTCTTGAGAAATATTCTGTGATCAGGCCGCCAATAAGCGCGGATTCCTCAATAGAATACTGCATACCTACCGCCCTCCTTTCGCGCACCCGCATATCATAGCATATTGTAGACGGACAGGCAAGTTAAGACATTCGTTCTCCTGAAATATCCGCAAGTTTATATCCATCTGCCGCTGCGCTACAATAAAGCTGTATTCCAGGTCAGAGCAGATGAAGGACGGAGCTATTTCAGGGCGGAGGTGAAAACTTGGGGACAGGTATGCCCCCGGTTCCGCGCGCAGGACATGGAATGAAATAATGGACTCATAAGACCGTAATTGCCGTTTGGCAGTTGCGGTCTTTTTGCGTCCGGACACAAAAATGAAGGGAGACACAGCATGACAGGCACAGAAAACGTAAAAAGCCCCGGTGCGCATCATATCTATGCGGTCTACTGCCGCGACAATGCGCACACTGAGGACGTATATTCCCGCGAGCTGGTCAAGGAAACGCTCAACCAGCGAACAAATCAGTATGAAAAGCTGGCAAACATCTTTTACGACCGACGCGATAATCGGTTTGGGTATGACAACATCGGTTTTGATGCCGATATTGATCCCCTGAACTATTGCCGCCGGGCAGAGGAACTGTTCGAACTTTATCAAACGTGCGCGAACCGCAGACAGATCGAGACGATCTGCCTGAGCTATCTGCGGATGCTGGAGGCCACCAAGGTCAGCTCGACCTGGCACCTCTATTTCATCCCTCGACAGCACATGGACAAAGTGGATACGTTTGAAACGTTCATTGAGCAGCTCAGCGATATGAACCAGAATAACAATGCGCTCAGCGTCAACAGCTTCTACATCATTGACGATGCCAAGCAGCGCGACAAAATGACGGAGGAATTTTATTCCGCGGTCAAAAAGGAGATCGCGCTGTATCAGGAAAAGGCCGACTACCTCATCCAGAGCGGCAGCAGAAGCCCCGCCGTCATGGAGCGGTGGGTGAACAAAATTGCCACGCTGGAGCAGAAGAAACAGCACTATGAAGAAATTCTTCGCCGGGAGCTGGACGGCCTCGACGATGAATTTGAAACGCTGCGCCTTTTGTCGCAGGAGCTGTCCGTGCGGGCAAACGGCCTGCGATTTCGGAAAGCAGCTTGATGTGGATTTTTGATGGACATACGGCAGCCCCGACTCGGAATACCGAGCCGGGGCTACTGCTTTTTGAAAGCGGAAATTGCCGCTCTGTGGACTGGATCAGTCAAAGAATGCTCAAACGGCATCAAGCTTAAGGAAAAGCAATTGGCAAAGTACCTTTATGAACTGAACCTATCATCAAAAGTGAATCTGCTTTTTTGATAGGAGTGAATGAGGAATTGAACACGCACGATTGGACGAGTTATTACATGAGAGAAATATGACGTTGTATCTGCTATGCCAAAGCGGAAACATTCCCTACACAACGCTTCGCATCTCTCGCTGCAGAGGCAGTCAGCTCTCCGTGGATACCATTGAGCAAATTTGCAAGGTGCTTGGAATCTCGATGGCGGAGTTTTTTGCCTGTGTCGATTCGTCGCGCATATAAGAATTTTCCCGCAGAACCGCAGCATTTTGCAGTCCTGCGGGAAGTTTTACTCCGCTAAGCCATATTTGGTCTTGACCCGGTCGAGCTTTTCGAGCATGGGTTCGGCAATCAACCACAGGAAGAAAAACGTGGCAATGGCGCGCACCAGATCGACCGGAAGGCCGGTGACGTAGTAGCTTAAAATGATTTTCCAGTTGATCGTGTTCGACCACATGAGGGCGGACGCGGGATTCATAATGCCGCCGTAGATGATCGTGGACGCGATCACGCCGAAGATACAAAGGCTCAGCCGCCCGCGCCGCAGAACACCTTTGCGGTACAAGACACCTGCCAGCCAGCCGATGATGCCCATGGCAAACATCTGCCACGGCGTCCACTGACCTTGCGAAAACAGCATATTCGAGACAAGCATGGTCATCGCGCCGACTAAAAATCCTGTCTCGCCGCCGAAGGCCACGCCCGCCAAAATCGTCATAGCGACGACGGGTTTGAACTCGGGCAGCATGAAGAATACAGCACGGCCCGCGACGTTCAGCGCGACGAGGACGGCAATGAGAACAAGCTCCCGCGCCTGCGGCTTGCGCCCCTCGAAAATGAGGAAGAACGGCAGCATACATTCCAGCAGAATGAGCAGCGAAATGAAATAGTATTTCCGTCCGTCGAAGTAATACGCACCAATGAACAGCGTCAGGGGAATCAAAAGCAGGATGAGCAGCGTTGCAACCACAGTGCGCTTTTGCAGTTTCCGCTTTTCGACCGGTGTCTGAATCAGATAGTCCGGACGTTCTGCTTTGTGACTTACAGACAGCGCAAAGACGAGCATGGAGACAAGCATCACGCCATAGAGCTTCAGCTGGTCGCCAGCCAGCGCCGTCAAGCCCTCGGCGGTCACGAGCTTCGTCAGGTCGGTGACGTTGAGTGTCTGGATGATTAAGACCAGCGACACGATTCCCGACACAGCGGCAAGAATCTTGCGCCAGACAGACAGTTTCTTCGCGGCTGCTTTTTCCGTTTTCGGTTCAGGCAGCACACGCGCATACTGCGGCAGCTCCGGTTCCGGTTCGACCGCGCCGCCGCACGCTGCAATCACATCCTCGGGCGTGACGGCATCTAGCAGCACGTCGCGGGCAATGCGATTTGCGGCGGTCGTGTAGAAGCTGTTGCCCGAGAAAAATGTCCGCGGTTCCGCCTCGGTGACGACGTTGCCGTCGAAGAACAGGGCGCATCGGTCTGCGTATTTCGCGCAGAACTCAATATCGTGGCTCACCATAAGGATTGCCACACCGGACGCTTGGAGTGTGCGGAGAATCTGTCCGAAGACCTGCTTGAACTCCGCATCCAAGCCTTTTGTCGGCTCGTCAAGAAGCAGAATGTCGGGGTTCAGAAGCATGATCTTCGCCAGCGCCGCACGCTGCTGTTCGCCGCCCGAGAGATCGTAGGGATGGCGGTCAAGCAGCTCCGTCAGCTTGCAGAGGGACACAACCTGCGCCAGTCGGTCAGATTTCCGCTCTGCTTTCGGGAGTATTTCCAGCAAATCCTCGCGGACAGTAGATTTCACAAACAGCGCCTGCGGATTCTGCGGTAACATTCCGATGCTGCCGGTGATATTCAGCTCGCCGCGATAGGCTTTCCGCAAGCCAGCAAGCAGCCGCATGGACGTGGTTTTGCCCGTGCCGTTGCCGCCGAGCAGGACCAGAAATTCGCCCTTGTGAAGCTCCAACGACAAGCCTTTCACGACATCCGGAGCATCCTGCTCATACTTGAACCACAATTCCTGCGCCGAGACAACGGTTTCGCCGTTCGGTGCGGTTTTTTGCGTTTCGGGGACAGCTTTCAAATCATGCGTTCTGGCATACTCCAGCAGCCAGTTCCGTCCGTCGCAGACGGAGATGGGGCAAGTCGCTTTGGAATCCGACGCTGCCCAGATGCGCATGGCGGCGGGCATGGCGAGGAACATCGCATTGCCGCTGGACTTTAATTCCGCGCCCACTTCGGCGGGCGTGCCGGTGCAAAGGAGCGTTCCTTTATCCATGACGGCCACGCGCGAGGCAAACGAGAACGCTTCTTCCAAGCGGTGTTCGGTCAAAAGGACGGTCGTTCCCAACTCGCGGTTGATCTTGCCGAGGGTGGCAAGAAAATCGGACGCCGCAATCGGGTCGAGCTGGCTCGTCGGCTCGTCCAGAATTAAAACTTTCGGTTGAAGCACCATCACGGATGCGAGGTTCAAGAGCTGTTTCTGCCCGCCGGACAGCTCTGTGACCGGCTTATAAAACCATGTCTGAATCCCGAAAAAGCTCGCCATTTCCGCAACGCGGCGGCGAATCGTCGGCGTATCGTAGCCGAGGGATTCCAGCCCGAACGCCAGCTCGTGCCAGACCTTGTCGGTCGCGATCTGATTCTCCGGACTTTGCTGCACAAAGCCGATTGTTTCCGCCTGTTCGCGCTGGTCGAGATCGTCAAGATTTCTGCCCTCAAAGAGGATTTCGCCGCTTCTGCGTCCATGCGGCGCGAGAACGGTTTTGAGCTGCCGCAGAAGCGTACTTTTGCCGCATCCGGAGGGGCCGCAGAGAACAAGAAACTCACCGGATTGGACGGACAGTGTGAGGGCGGAAATTGCCTGCTTTTCCTGTTCGGGATATGCAAACGTTAAATTTCGGATTGTAAAGACGTCCACTGTCTGTCCTCCTTCCGATCAAGAATTACCGGTGTTAGCACCAGTGCAAGATAAACACACATGAAGCTCACGGTCATGGGGGTAAGCACAACGCTTTTCACGGTCGGATAGTAGCGGAAATACGTGCCGCCTGCCATCCAGCCGGAAAGGAGATACGCGCTGCAGAAGATCAGCCACGCAAGCGCGGCCTTGTCGCGGTCGTCGAAACGATAAATCGAGAACGCCGTGCGTCCGGGCAGACCGTAGCCGCGCGACCGCATGGAATCCGCTGTTTCAATCGCGTTCTCAAGTGACCACGTTACCATGATGGAGAAAATCTTGATTGCGTTAGAAACCCTACGAATCACGCTGCCGGTTTTTGTGTCGCGCCCGATGCAGCTCTGTGCTTCGGCAACAACGTCCATCTGCGATTTGAATTTTGGGATGAAGCGCAACGCCATGGAGAGGACGAGGGACAGCGCGGGAATGACGCGCCCGAACAGGTACACGAACTTATCTGACGTCATCACCTCGTTATAGCTGGAAAACCACAATACGACGCTTGCCAGCATGACCGCCGCGGCCACACCGTAGAACATGGATTCGAGCGTCAGCGGGTTGCCGCTGGGCAAATACGTCAAAATCGTTTGACCTTCGTGATTGAACGCCGGGTTGACGAGCGCGGCAACGGCCGCCATGGGGAGAAGCCCCATGACGGCAAAGCGCACCGCTTTTCTGCCCTTGAGATAAATATCATACGCCAGCGCGCCGGTCAGAGAAATCGCAAGATAGACCGGGTGCATCAGGCACATGGAGAACAGGAGAACGAGCGCGTAGTATAAAAAATTGATCGTCGGATGGTAGCCTGAAAAGGCGTCTTTGTTTCTCATTCGCTTCCAGTCGCGTAGCCGCCGCCCACATCATCTCCGAGGTCACAGGTATAGACCCATTCAATCACATCGCCATCCTTGAGCTGATAGCGGCTGCATCCGTAATTGGGGAACCAGCCGTTGACCTTGTACATCCAACCGGAAGTGTTACCAACGTCAAACTCATAGAGATTATTGATTCCTTCGATATAGGCGGAATTGTAGACCGGCGTGTTCTCAAATTCCATGTGGATCTTCTGTTGCTTGCAGGTGCGCTGTAAGATGTTAAAAACGCTCTCACCCTCATAAAATGTGACGGTCATCGGTTTCAGAATCCAGCCGTCCTCCGGCACCAGCTCACGCTTTTCCTTATTACAAAGGTCCATATTGTCAAGGATTGTCGCGCAGGAGATGGAGAGGGTGCAGGTGTATTCCGCATCGCCAATTTCCACGTCCTCCGGCTCGACTGGAATTGGCTTGCCCTCCGGCACGGGGTCGGTCTGGTACTTGTCCTTGCCCGTGCCGGTGTCGATCATCATGCCGCCCACTTCTTCATATTCGCCGGTTGCACTTGCCTGGATTTCCTCCGGCGAAAGATACTCTGGCGGCTCGGTGTCAGTCCGTGCGGGTTTGTCTGCCTGCGGGTCGTCAGACGGCTCTGAGACGTTTTCTGTGGGCGTCTGCGTCGGTTCTGTCTTAACCTTGTCCGGCGTATTTGATTCCGCCGCGTTCTGCGCCGGTGTCTCCACCGGGGCAGCAACGGTCGGCTGTGCCAATGGGTCTTTCTGCTTCGGCATATTCCGGTCGCCAAAAATGAACGCCGCCGCCAGCACCAGTACGATCAGTACCGGCGCAAGGATTTTCCATTTGTGTTTCTGCCAAAATGTCATATCAGATCAACTCCGCAGCGCTCAGCATATTGTAAAGCATCTGTGCGATCTCGCAGCGCAGAATCGCTTTTGTGGGTTCAATATTGAGGTCACTCTGGTCGAGGATATTGACGGAGTAGCAGAACGCCATCGGTTTCTTCGCCCAGGATGCCACGCTGCGGTAATCTCCGAACTGTGCCAGCATATCCTTTGTCGCTGCTTCGTCCATCGATGGATCAAGGCCACACAGTTTTGCGGCACGGGCGACCATCGCGGCAGCCTCCTGCCGGGTGATGGTGCCGTCCGGATTAAACTTGCCGCTGCCAACGCCGTTGACAATGCCGCTGCTGTTGGCTGTGCCGATGTAACCGGCGTACCATTTGGAGCTGGGAACGTCCGTAAAGGCTTTCGTGTCCTTTGCCGCCAGACCGAGGGCGCGTGTGACGATAGCGGCAAATTCCGCGCGGGTCATGGTCTTATTCGGGGCAAACGTGCCCTTGCCCATGCCATTGATGATGCCGCGCGAGGCAAGTTCTTCGATAGCAGCTTTGTTTGCGTGATTCTTGATGTCCGAGAACGTTGTACCGGGGGCGGTCACACCGGGGACACTCACAGAAGCGTCTACATTGCCCTTGCTGACGCTCGTGGCGGGTTTTGAGGTGTTCTTCGCCACGTCGCTCATGCGGTACAGACTGTTTTGACCGTTTGCTGCGCGGTCAATAGCAACGAGGGCATAGAACCCCTGTTCCGAGGACATTTGATTGTTGCCGTCCGAACCGTCGAGGACGTGATAGAAGCCGCCGTTAGACTGCCGGAACGAGAGAAGATTTTCCGTCAGCGTGTGACCGCTTTTCACAAAGCGGCTGTCGTCCAGAGAAACCCCCAGCTCACAGAGCGCGACCACGACCTGCGCGACGGATTCGACGTTGGTCGTGCCCCACGATGCGTAACCGCCCTTGCTGTCCTGCGCTTTGGAAAGGTAGGTCAGAGCCTTGTCTGTCGCGGTTTTGACCGCTTTCTGATCCTGATATTTTGCAAGTGCCTGCAATGCCATTGCGGAAATGTCCACGTCGGAATCTCCGGTGCCGGTCAGACTCCAGCCGCCGTCTTTCATCTGGCTATTCAGAATTTCATCGATGTAGAGTTGCCGGGTTGCCTGCGTTTTTGCGGCGGGATTTTTGGGAATCTCGTAATTGCCGGAATCCAGCGCGATCAATGCCCAAATGGGGCCGTTCAGACCCTGCCAGATGGTCTTTTCAAAATCGCCCAGCGGCATTAAAAGGTTGTAGCCCGCGACCTTGGACGGGTCGCGCCCGATGGCAGTCAGCGCGAGAATGACGCGGGAATACTCGGTGTATTTTCTTTCATGCAGCACGCCAGAGCAGTTTTTCACATACTTTTCAACGCGCGTGTAATATTCGTCATAATAGTCTGCGGGAACGGAATACCCGGAACGGGCAAGACCAATAACTGCCCATTCGCCGCCGATGGAGCCGACTTCCGGAGACTTCACAGAAGAGAGCACAAAAGCGGCGCTTGACTGCACCTCACTCTGGACGCTGGACGCTGCAAATGTGGGAACAGCCAGCGAGAACAGGACGGAAAACGCCAGAATCAGCGCTGCAAATTTACGAATTTGCTTCATATTTTAATCCCCCTATAATGCGGCAAGCAGGGCTGCCCCCAAAGGGGGCAGTCCTGTGCTGCAAAGTGATTATTTTGTGGTTTTCGCCACGTTTTCCACGAAGCGGTGGAGAATGGCTGCAACCTGTGCGCGGGTAGCGTTGCCGGTCGGCATGAGCTTACCGGCGCTGCCGTTGACCAGCTTTTCGGAAACAGCCCATTCCAGCGAAGCTGCGGCATAGCCGGACACGCTTGCATGGTCTGTAAATCCGTTCAGGCCGGAGCTTGCGGCGGTATTATACTTCTTGTGCTGCGCATAGCGGTACAGAATTGCCGCCATCTGCTCACGCGTGACGTTTGCGTTCGGAGAGAACGTCGTGGTGCTGGTGCCGTTGACGATGCCGTTGTCGGCTGCCCACGTCACAGCGTCCTCATAGTAGCCGTTGTACTGGACATCCGAGAATCCGCTGCGTCCGTTGACTGCGGGCTGACCTTCCAGACGGTACAGAACCGTGACGAGCATCGCGCGGGTCATGGATGCGTTCGGAGAGAACGTTGTGTCGCTCGTGCCTGCGAACAGACCGTTTTCATACGCGAATGCAACATCCTCGTAGAACCAGTCGCTTTCACGCACGTCCGTGAACGGAAGTTTACCATTGGTGAACTCAACTTCGATTCTGGTCGATACCGTGAGCTTGTCAATGGTATAGGTCTTGACTGCGCCGACAGACTTGCCGTTGACCTTGACGTCCTTGACCTTATAGCCGGTGTCCGGTTTGAAGGTGAAGGTAACAGACTTGCCGATGTGCTGGAATGTCAGCTTCGGTTCGACCGTGCCGTTCTTGCCAACCTTCAAAATCTTGCCCAGCAGCTCATTGACATACTGTTCGGGGCTGATGTCCGCAGCGCGGAGCCAGCCGTTGTAGTAGGTTCCATTGCCAAGCGACGGGTAATTCGGATCGTCAAACCAGTCTGCGACTTCGTGGGCATAGTCGTTGACATAGTGCCAGATGACTACATCACCGTCGTTCAGCGTCCAGTATTGCAGACCTTTGTTGACGTGTGTGCCGTTGACGGTGTACATCCAGCCGGAGCGCGTGCCATTGGTAAACTCGCTCAAGGCGTATCCGCCAAGGCAGGACGGGGCATAGATGGTGCTGACATAGTTGCTTTCCGCACCGATATACCGCAAGCCGGCATCCTTCATGGCCTCGGTAAAGAGGTCATAAACCGTAGCATTCTCTTGCAGCGCATACGTTTTGGTGGGAACCCATGTGACGTATTCGGGCAGGTAGCTGTCACTTGTGAGGTTTACGTCCTGTGTTGCTTCCAGCGCACCGATGAGTCGGAAGGTGACTTCAATATCACCCGGCTTCACAGCATCCAGATCGGACATGGCTTTTTGGAAGATTTCCTCCACCCGTTCGCAAGAAACTGCGGCGTTCATATCCGTCTGTGCCTGCTGGAGAATGCTTGCGAGTTTCTTCTTTGCGGCTGTACCATACTTCTTGGTGCTGTCGTTCAGAAGCTGGTCATAATGATCCTTCAGCAGTTTATACTGCTCAGTTTGCTTTTCGCTCAGGATGACTTTGTACCTGGCTTCTGCGTCGGTGAGGTCATCGTAGTTTGTGACTTTCTTCTTGTCTTCCGCGGAGAGCTTGTCATAGGCGCTGCGTGCGTCTGCGATGCGGTCGTAGCTGTTTTCATCAACATAACCAATGTTGTTGATCAGATTGAAGACACCCTGCGCGTCCACATCTTCCATCGGCACAACGTCTCTCATGTCGTACAGACGGTTTGCCTTGCGGCTGAACCGGTCATACGCCGCCAGTGCGTAATAAGCCTGCTCCGTTGCCATCTGATTGACGACCTTATCATCGTGACCGAAGCCGCCAGTCTCTACGGCGAAGGACAGGAGTCCATCGAGTGCGGAATTGCCGCTCTTGACGAAACGGGAATCCTTGTCCGCATCAATACCGAGCGCACTGAGTGCTACGACGACCTGAGCCGCAGATTCGGAGTTCGTAGTACCCCACGACTGGAAACGACCGTCATCCAGCTGTTTTCTGGACAGGCAAACCAGCGCCTTATCGACTGCGTCCTTGACATCCTTGCGGGTGTTGTAGTACGGAGCCAATGCCTGAATCGCCATTGCCGTCATGTCGACGTCAGCAGTGGTTACAGGTGCGCTTCCTTCCGGGGTAACTGCCCAGCCGCCGTCTTCAAACTGCTGGCTGAGAATGGATGCGATCAGGTCTTCGCGGCCGGGAGCATCATAATTCTTGCTGTCCAGCGCAAGCAGCGCCCAGATCGGACCGTTGACGCCCTGCTGATTCACATAGTCCACATCGTTCAGCGCAGTCAGAAGATTGTGACTGCCGACGTTTCTCGGGTCTTTGCCGATTGCAGTTACTGCAAGGGCAACACGGGAATTATCGGTCGATTTAATGGTATGCAGCTGTCCAGCAGCGTTAATATGGCTGTCCACATAGGCTACAACTTTGTCATAATAGCTGCTGTAGTAGTTTGTGGACATGGATGCGTCGCTTCTGGCAAGACCGATGATTGCCCATTCGCCCTTCACGGAGTTGACAGTCGGGTTGGGAACCGCAGATTTCAGATAGGTCTGCGTCTTGCGGTACGGTGTCTTCCAATCTGCCGGGTCGCTCGGCGTTTCGCTTGCTTTCAGCTGCTCTTTTGCCTTCAACAGCTTCTGATAGGCATTGACACCAACGGCATCCTGCTGTTCATCATTCAGCGCATTGAACGCAGCTTCAGCTTCATCGAACTGCGCACGTTCGGCCTCCGTGATCGGGTCGGGCAGCGCGTTGATCAGCGCCTTGACGCGGTCAACCTCCAGCTGAGAGATCTTCGCGGTTGCGTCGGTGATCTTCTTCCGCATGGCGGCGCTGACTTCGTTTGCTGCGCCGAGTTTGGTAAGCTCATCCAGTGCGGCCTGCGCGTCTGCGACGATCTGCTTGTCGGCAAGCGTCAGGTTGGCGGGATTCTGCGGAAGTTTGTTTGCGGCGGTCGTTACCTTGGAAACAGCTCTGAGAATGGGCAGTCTCTCATAGCAAGCCATGAGCTTGTTGTAGTTACCTTCGCCGAGACTGTGCTGTTTACCAGCGTCCAGCGCCTGATAGAGACTGTATGCCGTTTCAACGTCCTCTGCGTCCGCAAGCGTCAGCTTCGAGGCATCAGGCAGACGGGCAATGATTTCTCTCAGGTCCTCAAGATCACCCTGCATGACAACGCGGATGGTGTACTTTGTTGCCGGGCTGGCTTCGTTCATGCTGGGCCAACCTGCTTCGCCGACACCGATGTAGATGATGTCACCGGACGTGACCTGCATACGGCTACCACTGTTGTAGCGGCTGTTCTCATTATTGTAATTGTTGAGATACATCCGCGCCTGATAGTTCTTGTTTGTCGGTTCGTAAGAAACCGTAACAGTCGCATCAGACTCCGCAATTTGTAGGACATAGTCCGTCACTCCGGAGGAGAGAGAAGCAGGCGAGAGCGTACCGCCTCTGACGTTCAGGGATTTGAGCGTCGTGCTGGTATTGCTCCACGAGCCGCCGAGATCAGCGCCGAGCGCGGTCGTGTACATGATGTGGATGTAATCGCCGTCCTGCAGCGAATTATCCGAGGCGCGGAAGCTGGTGAAGCCCTTGTTCACGAACCAGTCGTTCAGCGTACCCATCCAACCGGAGTTGCCGCCGCCGGTAAACTCTGCAAGCGTGCCGCCGTCTTTCTCGACCGAAGCCAGGTAGGAAATGGCGTAGTCATCTGCGCCACCCTGCCAGTGATACTTCTTGCCCTCAAGCGCCTTGAGAATCACGGTCATCATGCTGTCGTCTTCGGTCAGGTCATACCAGTCGTTGATGAACTCATTTTTCAGCGAAGCCGGGAGGGAATCACTCAGGTACGTCGTGTTCTCGACGATCACGTGGACACGGCCGACGACCCTGGAATTCTTGAACGGGTATTTCCCGCCGACAGCGCCGGTCGTACCACTCTGATCTTTGGTCGGGATCGCAGCCATCGCGTTGATCGCGGCTTTTCTTGCGGTGGTAATTTCAGCTGCGGTTTTGCTCGCAGTGATTGCAGCCAGACCGTCGTCCTTTGCCTTTTCGAGCTTTGCCCAGTTCTCATCGGTGTAGTCCGACTTGACGTAGGCGTTGAACTCAGCCAGAACAGCCTTTTTCGCGGCGTCTCTTGTCTGCTCAAGCGTTTCAGCCTTTGCCCAGGTGATCGTGATCGTTACATCCTCATAGGGCATGGTAAAGGTTTGCAGACCGGACCTGAACTGAACATTGATCCACTGATAGTCCTTGCCTTTGTACTGCTTGCCGTTGCTGTCAAGGTCGGCGTCGTAGATCGTCAGTGATTTTCCGGTGATGTCATTTTTGCTGATACCGGAATAGGTCACGCTCTTGAGTTCGTACAGCTCGCCGTTGATCCAGAGCGTCAAACCGCCGTCTGCGGCATAGTATAGGGTGCTGCCAGTTTTTGTACAGATCAAGTTCTCGTCGGTCAGCGCCCAGCCAGAATCCGTTGTGTAGGAATCCTTGCCTTGCAGGAAGATGGCGTCGCGCGTCTGGAAGTATGCTGCGTACGTCAGATCCGTCACAACGTTGACATGCGTCAGCGGCTCGACTGCGATGGTGCCGTCCGCTCCAGCCTTAAACGAGGTAAAGCGTTCGTTTATCTGACTGTATGTACCGAAGGAGAACGGCGTTGCAATCGGAAATTTGTATGTGTGGTCGCCGCTGCCGCCGGGGCCGCGGTCCTGCTCCGCAGGATTCTTGCGCAGGGAATCGTACAGCGCGTTCAGAATCTTTGTGGATTCCTCGTTGTCGCCCTTGACAACAAGATTCAGCTTGTAGGACTCCGGAGCGGGCAGATTATCACCCTTCTGCTTCATATAGTCCACGATGGCTTTGTACTTCTGCTGCTCCGGACCGGTAAGCAGCGATTTCTGGTACGAAGTCAGCGCAGAATACGCAGTCTGGAGGTTCTTGACGGCCTCCTGCACCGCCTTTGCGCTTGTGATCTTGCCGGTGTCGTCGGGCAGCATGGCAAGATACTTGCGGAAACGGCTTAAGGCGTCCTGATTGTCGCCCAGCATCTCGTTTTGCAGCTTCTGGATTGTTTCAATCGCAGTCTGCTGCGCCGCGCGAGCTTCGGCAACGCTGCTGTTGGAGCTGTTCAGAACCTCAACGGCATCGTCATACGCCGCTTTCAGCTGTTCCCACGCGGTTGCGCGGAACTGCTCCTGCGGGTAGGCATTGAAGATCGTGTCAAGCTCGGCTCTGAGTTCCTTCTTCACGCCGGTTGCGTCGTTGGACGTGCCGACCGTGACCTCGAGATACGGCGCAGCCGCCATGCCCGAGTAGAAGGTGGACGTAGACTCGTCGTTTTCACGCGGGTCAAACGCCGTGACGAGATACGTACCCTCGGCATAGAGCTTGATGGAGGTCTTGCCCTTTTCATCCGTTACTGCGTCGAGGATGGTTGCCTTGGTCGGGTAGCCAGCGTCCGTCTTGGGGCCGTAGACGGCGATCTTCGCGCCCGCATAGGGGGCGTAACTGCCGTTGTAGCTCCAGAGGTGCGCCGTCTTCGCACCCTCGACGCTCAGGGACAGCTCGGCACCAGCTTCAGCGCTCGTGCTGCTGTCCTTGCCAAAACGCAGCGTGCCGAGTACGTTGGCCGTCTCGTCCCACTCTGCCAACTTGCGGTAGATGTAGTTGTAGGCGTAGGACGGCGCTTCGGAGAACGCGATCTGCACCTGATCGCCGTCGCGGAGCGGCAGCTTCAGGTAATCCGTCTCGTTTTCGTCGGCAATGAAGCCGACACCCTGCTGGACACCGTTGACGTAGATGTTCCACTGATAATAGCGGCGTGCATCTGCGTCAGAGGCAAAACCGGGATACAAATCAGCTGCGAAACCGCCGCCCGGATATTTGTACCTGATCTGATTGAGAAGCTGACGCAGCGTAGTGCCGCTGTCAAGCGTATAGCTTGTGACACCGGGCGTCAGACCGCTCTTGTCTGCCTGCTTGCTGGACGGGACGCGCAGATGATAGTCGTCGGTGTAGGTCAGCGTGACGCGGATCTGTTCTGCGGCGGGTTTGAGCGAACAGATCGCGTTCCAGAGGTTTACTGCATACTTGCGCAGATCTGTGTTCTGTTGCCGCGTCAGATTGTCCGTCACCGGATGCGCCTTAACGTAGGCAAGCGCCGCAGTGCGCACCGACTGGAGATTCTCCCAGCTTTCATCCGTATAGCCCGGATTTTCCCCCGCGCCATAACGGGCAGCCAGCGCCTGAATGTTCTTGGCGTTCTGTTCGCTGTAGGAAACCAGACTCTGATGCACGAGCAGCGTCGGCAGCGCCTTTGCATTGGCAACCGCCGCGTCAAGCGTGGTCTGGTTCTCTTTTTTGTTCGCGTCCGAGGGCTTGCGCTCCCCTGCCTTTCCCGTAAACAGGGAATCCAGATACTTCTGTGCATCGGCGCGTCCTGCTTTGAACGCTGCCGCGCTCGTTTCCGTGTACGCTTTCAAGGAAAGATCATTGTAGCCAAGACTGTTGACCTCTTGCAGCGCTTCATAAAGCGGGGTAGTATTCAAAACACTTTTGGAAATGAGATTCTCTTGTGCGTGTGTCAGCTCTTCCGTTACGGAGTTGATAAACGCCTGAGGAGAACTTGCGCCGGTATTGACTTTTTCGGCATAGGTTTTAGCGGCAGTAAATGTGTCCCAAAAACCAACCTTATTTTCCTGATAGACGTTTCCGTTATAATAGTCTGCGGTGGAATAGTAATCGTCCTGCGCAACCAACGTGGCATTTTTAAGCGCAAGAGTCAACTCAACCTTATCAACAGGTACGACCGTAACAGTAAAGACGTCTTCACTATCCGTTTTTCCGTCATTCGCTTTGAAATACAGGGTAGCGGATTCTGTGTTGCCGGTAATTGAATAAGACGTACCCGAAATGGATGTGTATTCACCAGATCGAGTTGTGCTAGATTTATAAGTCAGAGGATCTCCATCGACATCCATGAAAAGCTCGCTGAGTGAAAATGAGATGGTCTGCCCATTGCCTAAATATAGTGTCTCAGATGTGTAACGATCTTTTGCAAGTGTTGGCGCATGGTTTTCACTGCTGGAGTAGCCGATGAATAGGCTAAAGTCTTTACCGGTTGGCTGGTTTTCCTCTCTATTCCAACCTTTCAGCTTAAGTACTTTTGAATAACCATGCTGGCTTTCATCCGTATCTAATGCCGCGATTGGAATTTGGAAGGTATGTGTGGTGCTATCGTATTGAGCACCGGAGATTGGATCCCAGATTCCGAAATCCTCTAGCATGGATTCGGTTTCTGCAATTCCTTCTTCTGCCGTGTTGTAAATTATCGCAGGAAAACCGGTAGTATCCTGCGTTATGTAGACTGTTGTTGTGCCACTTGGAATAGATGCAAAATAGTAAGTGTCTCCATTAAAAGTGACGTTAGATTGTGTCGTGCCGTCTGAAACCTGAAAACTTCCGGAATCTGCGCTGACAACAGTCAATAAAAGCACTACGACCAGTAAGGCTGTGATCCAACTCCGTAGTATTTGCTTTTTTTTCATAAAAAAAGCCGGGGTGCGGTTTTCACCGCACCCCGGCGGCCCTCCTTACTGAATTACTCGAATACGACCTTAACAATGCGGATGCTGGCTTCCTTATTGCCAGTTTGGGCAATCACACTGAAATACTGCGCAACTCCATCTGCCTTGTTAACGGTTTTTGCGATGCTTCCATTCTCAACTGCTGTGCCATTCACGTAGAAGTTTTCTGCGCTGCTGGTCAAAGTCAGTGTCGTGGAGTCGGAACCAGAAACAGTTACCGTTGTAGCCATAATCAGATTGTTTCTCGTAGTTTCGTCTGTAAGCGTACCCGCAGAATTACTAATAGCAGCAAATCCAGTCGTTCCAACCTTTTCCGCATCAGCCTGTGCAACATAGAGACCGCATACTTCTGCGGAAGTTTCGCCAAAGATACCCGCGTTGAACAGAACTGCGCTATAAACACGAACGTACTTTACAGAGGAAAGAGAAACCGGGTTCCCTTCCGCGTCAACGGCCCACGAGAGGTCGAAGCCATCGCCGCCGCTGACCTCAGACGCTGCGCTTGCATACGGGTTGATTGCGGTGCCATAAGCCGTACCGTTGACGCGGACATCGGCATAGCCCCACTGATAAACGTCCGTCATCTGTGCCTGCGACGGGCTTTCAATGCCCTGATTCTTCAGAACCACAGTGTCGTCCGGAACGATCGTTAGACCGGAGTAGGTGATGACCTCCGCGCCGTTCGGGGTTTCAGTAACTTTGTCGGCCTTATCCCAGTTGACACCGGCGTTGTTTGCAGTGGAGGCGACAGCGGGAATGTGGGAGTCCGTACCGATCTTCCAGACGTTGCCGTAGCGTTCGCCCGGATTGGTCTCGGATGCCACACGGAGCGTCCACTCCGGCCAGTAGGACAGGTTCAGAGCAGTAGCGGTTCCGGATGCCGGAACCTTTTGCCACGCAGCAGCGGAGATCGCGGCGTTGATGGCGCTCTGTGTCTGCTCGCTGGGGCTTACATAGTTGGTAGAGTAATAAATGCCGTTAGCTGTGAAAGCGGAGTTCAGCGCTTTCTGGGCATCACCGTCAATACGGACATAGGAGATTTTCTGGTTCCACTTGGTATCGCTCATGTAGTGGCGGGAACCAGCCAGCGTGTACCACTTGACGCCGTCGTTGGAAACCATGACGCCAGCAGCCTCAGGATTACCTTTGAATGCATTACCGTAAACGATGAAGTCAATGCCGTACGGGTTTTTGGGGTTGTTTTTAATCGGTTTGCTGCCCATGTCGAACTGGATGTAGCCGCCAGCCATGCCGAGGGAGACGCCGGTGGAGACATAGCCGTCCAAGAACTTCGCCTTGTTGCTGGCAGACTTGACGTTCGTGTTGTCGGTGTAGAGCATACCCCAGCCAAAGCTGTTGTTGCGGGCAAACTGACCGACGGGCAGATAGCCGTTGACAGCAGCTGGGGTGCTGCCACCAGTCGAGGTTGCGGTGTTCGGTGCCGAGAAGCTCACCGTCACGGTGCTGTTGACGGTAATTGTGGAACTATTAGACTGCGGCTTGATCGTGTAGTAGCCGTCAGCGTTCACGGTCGTCGTAGTCGTTTCCGTGGGAGTGCCGTCATCGTCATAGGTCACGAAAATCATGTTTGACCCCGTGACAGAGCTGATATCTCCCACGATGTAGAGCGAGAGAATATCGGGATAGTAGCTTGTGTCAACCGTCGTTCCGTCGGTGCTGTACACGGCGCTGAAGGAATTGGTCGACACTTCCTTAAAGTACATGGAGGATTCGGGCCAAGTGGGATTCTCGGTATCACCAAAAGTCAAGGTGACGCCAGAAGCGGTGACAGGGTTGCTCATGTCACCGGTTGCTGCAAACGCCGAAGTACCCAGAGCGAGTACCATGACGAGTGCCAGCACGAGAGCAACGATTTTCTTTGCTTTCATAATCTGTTCTCCTTTTAATTTTTTCTTCCTTTGCACCAGCGCAGCCCGGAAGTAAGGCTGCGCTGCCCATGCAACTTACTTGCGCTGCCGCCGCATGAATGGCAGCAGCGTGTTTTTTCACGATAGAAACATTTCTCGCAAGGAATACCGGCACGGATGAGAAACACTCCGCACCGGCGCATATGTCAACGGCTTGCGCCGTTGACCACAAAGGACTTTTCACGCCACAGATACAATACCGCTTCCTGCGCTCCCGCCCGCCGCGACGTAGACCGCGTTTTCTGCCCGTTGGCGCGCTCGTCTCGCCGCGTCGCTTCGCCGGGGCAATATGCTCTCATGCTGTGGCTATTCAGTTGTCGATGCGATTCATCATTTCGAGACGGGCGAAGGCCCGGTAGATTTGTTTTGAGATCCCCCGGTTCCGCGTTCCCATTCGGAACCGGGGATTTCGGCAGTCGGCTTCAGGGGGATGAAGCCAGTCTATGTGCAAATCCGTTCCCAAACAGATTGCATCTAATTTATTGTGCAGCTTCTTCCGCCGCAGGCTGCTGGGCAGCTTTCTGCGCAGCTTCTTTTTTCGCTGCAATTTTGGCGGCGTGTTCCTGCCGGAACAGCTTGAGCTGCTTTTTATATTCGTCCTTAAATTCCCGCGTGCCACGCGGGTTGACGTTTGCGGGGAACTTGACGCCGCGCGTCTGAAGCGCGTGGATCGTCCGCCCAGTGATTTTCTCATCCAGCCAGACATCGCCGCGAAACCGGCGGCCTTTGCCCTGAAACTGCTTTTTACCGTTCGGCATCCTGCGGCCTCCTTTCCTCGACTGTTTGGAAAGGAGATTCGGATTCCGGTTTTACCGGCGCAGCAGGCGCGCCGCGCTTTTTCTCGCGCTGGGCGTTGCGCTCTTTTCTGGCACGGAGCTTTTCAGCGCGCTCCTGCTCATAGATGGCGGTCTGATGCTTATATTCCTCATTAAAATGGAGGTATCGCTCTGCCTGCGGCCAGACAGCGAGCGCTTCTTTTGTGCGCTTGCGGATCAACTCCTCGCGCCACTGCTGACCGTCAAAACGGTTCTGTGCGCCGCCGCTCATTTGGAGCCTCCCGCGGCTGCCGCTTTTTTCTCGCGCTTTTTGGCGGATTTTTGTTCCCGGCGGTTCTCTTTCGCCTGCTTCTTCCGCGCGTCTTTATCCTTTACATGTTGCTCCGACAGGCGGTTATATTCTTCCTGAAAGATTGCTGTGCGTTCCAACGGCAGCGCATTTAGGGCTGGACCTTTGTAGTCCACATAGCCGCTGTAATTCAGGGCCGTTGCCCAGGAGCCAAATCGAAGCGCCAGTAAATCGCCGCCGATAACCTCAGACTGAGCTGGGACGTGTCCCAGCTCTTTTTTGCATTGCCGTAGGTAGCGAGCAAGTTCTTCTCGGGAATCGTGTTGATGTGCAAGGATATATTCAATATTCTTTTGCGTAACAACAATGCGTGTGCGCTCTTTCATCCGACGCTCATGCAGCGCCCGGTTGTCTCGATCTCGGAACGGTTTGCCTTTCATGCCCGTACCTCCTTGGTACAGGCTGCATCCGCCCTTTGAAGCTGCGAATCTAACGCCGCATAAAGGTCGCGCACGATTTTTCGATTTGCAAACGGCGGCGGGTTTTTAAGGTTGGCAGATACTGAGCCGCTATAAAAGCTGCGGAGAGCTTTCGACCATGATTCAAAACGGTATTCTAAGAAATCACCGCCGATTACTTCTACTCGCGCTGGGGGATGCCCGATGTCATCCATACAGGCTTTCAGGTAGGCGCTGAGCTGTTCAAGGCTGTCATTCTGGTGGTCTAAAATAAACTCAGTGTTCTTTCGCGCGATGATTTGCTTGACGCGGGACAAAAGCTGCGGGTCCAGGGGTTCCTGCTGGATTTGAAGCTGCTGTTCTTCGTCGTGCATACGTTTTTCCTCCTATCGTACTTTTTCACAGACTACCCCTATCATGGGGTAATCTGGATATGACACATACAAAAAGAGCGCCACTTGTTCCGTAAAAGAGGGAACAGTTGACGCCCGTGTCAAGTACAATAAGCAGATCATCGTGCTGCCTACCATACGTTTTTTGCCCGCCTTCTGCATTTCAGGGGTCATAACCAGACAGAATCCCATGCAGTGAGAATAGCGATTCTTCCGACTTGGACTATGGATGTAATTTACATCCGCGCTCTGACTCCTACCTTCTCATGGGGCAAGCCCCACAATGGCGATCTTTCGATCACATGACTTGCAAACAAAACGCTGTCTTACGTTCTGCCGCGTGCCACTTTGGAATCTTGCTCATCCTTACGGCTCCGGGCGAGTAGCCGCGTACACTCCCAATGTACACCGCCTTCCTCTTTCATCACAGGCTCAGTCCAATCATGGCTGCGACCTGTGATTACACATCCTCGGCAAGCAAAAATCACGCAGTATGAAATTGTATGACCGCAGAATTGGTTTTCTCTTTTGTGGTATCCTAACCGTGTGTACGGCGAGGATTTTTTCACGTAAAGTGTCCCACTTCACGTGACGATTAAACCACAAAATATTCTGCTTTCACACTTATTATACATGCAGATATAGAAAAGTCAACCCGATTCCATGTCTTCAATCATCAATTTCTTGCAAATTTCATCGTGTAAAAAGTGTGTGAAGCAGTTATGTAAATCTGCATCAGCAGATGCAGAACGGTTTTGTCTTGTATTTGCCGTCATGATTCTGGTAAAAAGGAAAGGTGGAGCACTTGCCGAAATACGGAGAGAACATTTATCACCGGAAAGACGGTCGCTGGGAGGCGCGGTATATCGCCATGCGCTTGCCAAATGGCAAGGCAAAATACAAGTCTGTCTATGGGCGGACGCACGATATTGCAAAGAAGAAGCAGCTGGCAGCAATGCAGGCGCTGACACACGAAAGCACGGCTGCGTGTGAGCTGACGCTGAAAGAGCTTTTTTCTCAGTATCTGCTTCAAACCGATGTCAAACTCTCCACACGGGAGCGTTACCGTTTCATGCTGGAACGCCATATTCTGCCGCACCTCGGAGGCATCCCTGTTTCCCGGCTGACGGCAAAAGAGCTTTCTAATTTTCTGCTCTGGATGAAGCAGCACGGACGCATTGACGGCAGCGGCGGTTTATCCGCAAAAACAGTACGCGATCTGGCCGTGCTGATCAAAACGCTGCTGCGCTATGCTCAGCGGGAGTATCACTGCGTCTGCGACGCGCTGAACGCGAAGCTCCCGGCTTGTACGCAGAAAAAGATCGACGTATTTTCTGAGACAGAGCTTGCCGCGCTCGGAAAAGCCCTATTCCCGTCAAAGAGAATAAGCCTTGCCGTGATGCTGGCGCTTCACGCGGGACTGCGCGTCGGCGAGGTCTGCGCGCTGCGGGTAAGCGATATTGATTTTCTTGCAGGAACGCTCCATGTCTGCCGGTCTGTGCAGCGCATCACGCTGCATGGCGTATCCCGGCTTCTGGTCCAGCGCCCGAAAAGCGACAGCTCCGAGCGGATCATACCGCTGCATCCGGAGCTGCTGCTTTTGCTGAAAAGGGTTTCCGCGAAGCTGCCGCCAGATGCCTATCTGATGACCGGCCGCGAAGATCGCCCCATGGACCCGCGCACCTGCCAGTATCAGTTCACAGTGCTTCTGCGGCGCTGCGGCATCCGGCACCGCGGCTTTCATGCCTTGCGGCACACGTTTGCAACAAGATGTGTGGAGGCAGGCGCGGATATAAAAAGCGTCAGTGAGCTGCTCGGTCACGCGGACATTAAAACAACGCTGAAGCTCTATGTCCACCCGTCGATGGAGAGTAAGCGCCGCTGCATCCAGAGCATCGCTTTCCTGAAAATCGGCGCATGAGTATCTGAATATAACGACTTTTTGCATCCACCGGCACCCACGCCGGTGGATTTTTTCACGCGCATTTCCCGTCAGAACTCCCGTCAGCAGGCAGCCGGTGCTTGCCGCCACAGGCATTCCCGGTCTTATTCACGTGGATTGGGACACTTTACGTGATTTTTTTGATTAAGGCGGTTGCACATTTGGATTTTCCCACATTGCGCATACCGCAAATCTGTACAACTTCTATTGGAGTAATTTAATACAGACCCTCAAAAGTGACAGCATCCGCAAAAATAATTCGCGTTTATATTGGCTGATGGTTATAATAATATAGCTCGTAGCTGATTCATTTGTTTTGTCTAGACCGCTTATAATATTGTTATAGTTTTTTAACTTTTGGTTAGGTGGACGGACAAATATGATCAAGAAAGAATTAAGTCTGCGAATGGGGGAAAATGTCCGTCAGTGCAGAAAAGATAAGGGATACACACAGGAGGATCTGGCCGAGGCGTGCAACTTTAGTGCTGCATTCTGCGCACAGGTTGAAACGGGATCGCGTATGATGTCGCTGCCAACATTGGTCAAGGTGTCTGAGGTGTTGCATACCACGCCCAATATTCTGATTTATGGAAAAACCAAAAATGAACGCATTGCGCATATTGTGAGTATGCTTGATGACATGTCTGAAAGCGAAATATCATACATAGAAGAAACTGTTCTTCTGGCACGAAGTTGGCTGCACAAGAAATAACCTGTCAGGATATGAATTGTCTTTGCAGGAGGTACATGATATGCAGCAAAATAATCCGTTGCGCCAGTTGTATATTGAGAACTACGCTCACCTTATTCGCACTGCACGTAGCTTTGTGAATGCAGACTTAGCTGAAGATCTTGTACAGGAAACATTTCTGATTGCCCAGAAACGGTTAGACCGTGTGGTCAATAGTCCGAATCCGACAGCGTGGCTCGTCAAAACGCTGAGAAATGTAATTGGAAATACATATCAGAAACGGCGCTTCATTTATACAGAACTGATTCCTGAATCGATCGTCGATAAGAGCGGAGAACATGTGCTTTCTGTCAATGATATGTATGCTGGACTAATTGATGATGAAGCGCTTTCTCTGCTGATTTGGATATATTGCGAGGATGCGAGCTATCAAGACGCTGCTGATCGACTCAGAATTTCTTTGCAGGCCTGTAAAAAACGTATTCAGAGAGCAAAGTTGGCGCTGAAACGGGCAATCGAGAAAAATAATTTGTTATGATGTGTCACTTTTGACCAATATGCTCAAATTACCCTTTTGGAAAGGGGGATCAGGAAATGCCGAACAATAGCGGAGACAGCTTCGCCGAAAGCCTATACAGAAAAATGTCCGACGATGAACTGCAAAACACACTCCGCTGTGAAATGTTTTCTGAAGGCGCACTTGACAACACACAGTTTGAGATGATCCTTGCTGAGATGGAACGACGCAGAATCAATGAACCAACCCGTTCTCCAGAGGATGCATGGGCCGAATTTGAAAGCGATTATTCCGGAAGAGAGTCCGCCTATAGTGACTTTGCAGCAGCTTCGGTTCCGCCTGAAAAAGCATTCCATGCGGATAAGCAGTGCCGAAAGCGCTGCTCAAAGCGAAAAGCAATTCTGCTGGCAGCCGTGATCTGCGTTTTGTTAACCTCTCTGATGACAGTTCAGGCTGCAGGCATTGATGTCTTTGGCTCAATCGCAAGGTGGACTACGGAACTGTTCAGTTTTGGAAAAACAGAAGAACGGAGCGGCTTGGTTGTTGATGGGAAATGGCCGGAAATTGATGAGAAACAGAATTTGCAGTTTACATCACTTCAGGATGCGCTTGATTTTTATGGCGTAACGGAGGTCATAGCGCCACGATGGATTCCACCTGGGTTTATTCAGGAAAAAGTTACTGTTGAGCCTAATGGTGAGTGGCTTGCTTTCTCTGCGGAATATACGTCTAACAACAGTGGAGATCTGCTTGTTGTGGACTATAATAGCTACAACTCTATGCCGCCTAACTACTATGAGAAGTTAGGTGAGCCACCGGAGTCTTTTGTAATAAACAAGACTACGTATGATATCGTCAGCAATTCAGGTAATTCCACTGCGGCATGGACAACCCCTCATTTTGAATGCTTTGTTAGCGTGTCTACGGATATTGAAGTATTAAGACGGATTATTTCTTCAATGCAATAATTAGTAAGAGGAGAATGCTTCATGAAATTGAAAAGAATCATAAGGATTATTTCGAGCTTAGTTATTGTTTCAATTCTATTATCCTTAGTGGCTTTTGCTGCTCCCATGCGAGCTAGTGATTATCTTTCGGTATATGGGGCGAATCTTACGAGAACGACGGATGGCAATGTTAGCATCTACTTTCGTGTAACCGCCCCTAAAAAGATGGAACATCTAGGTGTCAGTCGAATAAGTGTACAGAGGTACACCGGATCCTACTGGCGGACAGAGTACAATTATACATACCCAGAAACTCCAGAACTGCAGGGTGAAAATGTAGGAAGATACTCGGCAACAATCGTTTATGAGCCGCAGTACCCAAGCAGCGAATATCGCGCTGTTTTGACCTTCTATGGCGCAGATTCAACCGGTTCAGACACAGGTGTTTATACGACTTAACGCAAAGTAAAACATCACAATCTGCTTGCCACGCTATCGGGAGCATTGCCGGTAGCGTGGCAATTTTTTCATACGGTGTCACTTTCGACAGGATTTATCAAATAAATTTTATAGGAGATAGAACGTGTGAAAAGATTTCGATGCTGAGAGGTGAAACGACTTTGATTGCAGGAGTGTTGCAGTCTTTCTGCACTATTTCTGCTTGGAAAATGCTGTATGCCTGTACTTGTTTTTTCACTACACCCCATGCTATTCTTAGAATGGAAAAAAACAGATGCTCTGAGCGACGTGCTTCGGAGTCATCTGTTTTTGCTTTTTACATGTTCTGTATCCTAAAAAATCTATGGAGTTTGAAGGAGTGCTGCTCATGGAGAAAGAATTGGAGCAATATGTTTTGTCACTTTTAGCGGACTATCCGGAGACATCCAAAAAAATTGAACTTCTGCGCTATGAGCTGCATTCATCTGTCGGTGTTTTTCCGCAAGAAATGATAGAAGTCATGTCATTTTCAAAGAGAGATCCGACTGCGGCTTCGGAATATCCACATAACGTGCCAGAAATTGCTCTGTGCTACAAAGATGCTGCAAAGCAGCTTAACTGTGAGGCTTTCGAGAGCATACTGGGAGCCTATCTTTCTTTGATTCAGGAACGAGATCGGCTTCACCATCACATAGGTCTGTTGGAAGCTCGGCAGAGTGAAATTATTCAAGAGTATTATTTCAGTCAACATAGCTGGAACGAAGTCGCAACAAACATGGGGATTTCCTTGCGGACTGCATACGCAGTTCGGCAACAGGCAGTTGATGCACTTGTAAAAATGTATGAGTTCACTGGTGCGGCTTATGGTAGCAAACGGAATCAAACAATTCCATAGCCAGCTGATATTCATTATAGCTGAAATAAATAGCAACACTAAACCCTCCCAATTTGCACACAAGTGCCTATCGTCCCTCTGGCAATTCATCAGATATCATATAATAGCATTGTAGTCACGCCCGCCCCCAAATATTTTGCTTTATATAAGGAGAGTGTAAAATGAATACGCACGGAAGACCAACCGAAGACCAAAGAACTGTTTTTCATGTCAAAGATTTAGAATATCTACTAGGCGTAAGTCACAACACAGCATATCAACTTGTTCGTTCTGGGCAGATAAGAAGCATTAAAGTTGGACGCACCTATAAAATACCAAAATCCGCTCTTGAGGAGTTCTTGTGTAAAAGGTAGTTAAGAAAAAAACTTGTGCTTCTACAGCATGTGTGGTATTCTTCGATTGTACCCACTATGCGGCAGAGAAAGGAGTAATCATATGCCGCAGCATAAAACAACAAAACGAGCAGCCTCTGGGATGGGTTCAATTCGGAAAACGCAGCGAATTGTCAACGGGAAAATATATACCTACTATGAAGCTAGATACACAGTAGGTTTTCATCCTGGTACCGGAAAGCAAATACAGAAAAGTATAACTGGAAAAACACAAAAGGAGGTATCCCAGAAACTGAAGGCAATCGAGTCATCGCTTGACACAGGCAATTACATAGAGCCTTGCAAAATGTCAGTCTCAGAATGGCTTGACTCATGGGTCAGCGGGTATTTGCGAAATCTCAAACCTCTAACTGAAAAAACATACTCCGATCAGGTCACATTGCATCTAAAGCCAGGGCTCGGTGCAGTAAAATTGAAGGATTTGGACGCGCATACCATACAGACATTTTACAACTCCTTGTCCGCGAACGGGCTGGCACCGAAAACAGTAAAAAATATTCATGGAGTACTTCACAGTGCCTTACAACAAGCCGTTTCAAATGGTTACATTCAGCGAAATCCAGCCGATGCGTGCAAGCTCCCAAAAGTTACTCGACCTGAAATCAAGCCACTAGAGCCTCTTGAACTCAAGCAACTATTATGCCAAGCCGGGCATGATGCATACAGCAATCTATTCATCGTTGCAATGTTCACCGGAATGCGTCAAGGAGAACTCCTCGGGCTGGCGTGGGATGCTGTAGACTTTAAAAATGGTACAATCACTATAAGGCAGCAGTTGCAATGCAAAGATGGCTCATACTTTCTCGAGAGTCCAAAGAACGGCAAAATACGAACGGTACTTCCAGCGCAAATCGTAATGGACGCACTGGAGAAAGAAAAAGCGCAACAGCTGAGGGCGAAGGAAAGTGCAGGATCAACATGGACAAACCCATATAATCTGGTTTTTACAGATCAGATTGGAAAGCACCTTGTACGACGAACTGTTGTGAAGCATTTTAAAAAACTGATGTCACAGGCTAATCTATCCTCGTCGACTCGCTTTCACGATTTAAGACACAGCTTTGCTGTAACTTCCCTCAGTTCAGGCGATGACATCAAAACCGTTCAAGCAAATCTCGGTCACGCAAGTGCTCAGTTTACTTTGGACGTGTACGGACATGTAACTAAAAAAATGCAAAAAGACAGTGCAGAAAGGATACAGCTTTTCTATGAGCAATTGCAAATGCTAGACACACCCGAAAAAACGCAATAAGGGAAAAAGAAAGGGAAAAATTTGTCGTGCCGTCAGTATCGCAAACATTTATTGTGCGAATCAGTCGGGAAATCAAAAAAATAGCCAGTAATCATAACAATTACTGGCTATTTGCTGGCAGGGGCACAAGGACTTGAACCCTGAGCCTACGGTTTTGGAGACCGCCGCTCTACCAATTGAGCTATACCCCTATTTATGAAATTGGTGGTGGGCCTTCGGGGACTCGAACCCAGGACCGACCGGTTATGAGCCGGCTGCTCTAACCAACTGAGCTAAAGGCCCATAATCTTGAAAGAACGATAGCCGCCACATTTGTGACGGCTATCAGTGGCTCCCCCTGTTGGACTCGAACCAACGACCCCCTGATTAACAGTCAGATGCTCTACCGGCTGAGCTAAGGAGGAATATATATGTTGGCACTACCTATTTTCCCGGTCAGTCACCCGACAAGTATCTTCGGCGCATGTGAGCTTAACTTCTGTGTTCGGTATGGGAACAGGTGGACCCTCACACCAATCAGCACCAACTATCCAGGATACACCCTGAAAACCGAACACCACAAGGAATCTGAGCAAAGGGAGAAGACTTCATTTACAGAGCCTGCTAACTACCAATTGTAGGTCAAGCCCTCGGCTTATTAGTATCAGTCAGCTACACACCTTACGGCGCTTCCACCTCTGACCTATCAACGTCATAGTCTACGACGAGCCTTACTCCATAAAGGATGAGAGATCTTATCTTAGGGGGAGTTTCACGCTTAGATGCCTTCAGCGTTTATCTCGTCCCGACGTAGCTACCCAGCTATGCCCTTGGCAGGACAACTGGTGCACCAGCGGTCAGTCCATCCCGGTCCTCTCGTACTAAGGACAGCTCCCTTCAAATCTCTTACGCCCGCAACAGATAGGGACCGAACTGTCTCACGACGTTCTGAACCCAGCTCGCGTGCCGCTTTAATTGGCGAACAGCCAAACCCTTGGGACCGAATACAGCCCCAGGATGCGATGAGCCGACATCGAGGTGCCAAACCTCCCCGTCGATGTGGACTCTTGGGGGAGATCAGCCTGTTATCCCCAGGGTAGCTTTTATCCGTTGAGCGATGGCATTTCCACTCACATACCACCGGATCACTAACTCCAACTTTCGTTACTGCTCGACCCGTCAGTCTCGCAGTTAGGCTCGCTTCTGCGTTTGCACTCTTTTGCTTGATTTCCGTTCAAGCTGAGCGAACCTTTGAACGCCTCCGTTACTCTTTAGGAGGCGACCGCCCCAGTCAAACTGCCCACCTAACAATGTCCCCCGCCTTGATTCAAAGGCGCAGGTTAGAATTCCAATATCGCAAGGATGGTATCCCAACGGCCACTCCACAAATGCCAAAGCACTTGTTTCCCAGTGTCCCATCTATCCTGTGCATGCAACATCGAAACCCAATATTAGGCTACAGTAAAGCTCCATGGGGTCTTTCCGTCTTGTCGCGGGTAACCGGCATCTTCACCGGTACTACAATTTCGCCGGGCGGGCTGTTG
>ERZ507028.14-NODE-14-length-63239-cov-4.792337_pt1 | contig 63239 bp, 56 predicted proteins | sample MGYA00512875_ERZ507028 | MGnify/ENA metagenome assembly ERZ507028 | reverse complement strand
TGATTATTCCGCCGCGGATATCCACAAGAGAAGCATCATGAACCCGATTGTGAATAATTCTTCCCTCTGCAGTCAGCCCGTTTTCGACCCACTGCTGTTCTACATGAATAAGCGCCCACTGCCTGCGGCAAAAGGAAAAATGCTGAAGTCCCGATATCAGAAGGTATTCTTTATCCTCAATAATCATATGCCGTCGATTTCTTCACAGGCGAGCCCGTCAAGGCTGTCAAGCTTAATTACATAATCGTCCGCTGAAGTCGGCTCCGCAATTCCATTATTAAGAGAAACATTTACAAGGCGATGCACCTTTGCCGAAGGATACTGCCCGTCCTTGCAGTTATGCTTCCACCAGTAAAGCTTTACCACTTCCATGGAGCCATCGGGGCGAGCGGCAGATGAATCGTTTACGAAAAGTGTGCGCAGGCATTCCTTTACTGTTTCGGCATCTTCTTCGGTAAAGCCTGTCTTTTCCGCAAGCTGTACATTGATGGAGCCTTTGATTATATAAAGCCCGAATCTGACAAAATGCTTCATTCCTATCGTATCGCTTCCGCGTTCTTTGCCGTCTTCTTTATCTCCGCTGACACTCTTTGTTATCTGCATTGACTGAATATCGACAGGGTCCGCGCTCTTGGCGAGATGAATTGAAACGGGACCGCGCACGCCGACGGATTTGCATGCAAAGCTACCAAATGCGAATACCTGCCCGAATGTTCTCACATCAAGCCATGTATCGCAGGCGATTTTATAAAATTCATTTGCGTCCTTGATTTTTTCCAAATTCTTCGCCCTGTCTTTAAGACTGGATTTTTCATCGTCACATCTGTCATCTGACTGAACAAATATGGCATGTCCGCTGTCCTGCATACGATTGCGGATTTTTCTTTTAATGCACACATCGGAAATTTCGCCGAAGCCGTCATAATCCGTGCGCGGTCTGTTTCCGCCGAGCGGGTCTCCGTTGGGATTTGCATTTGTCACCGATATAATAGCTTCAAAATCAATTTTGTTTGCAAGTGTTGTACTCATTGTTCTTCATCCTCCGATTCATTATTATCATCATTATCATTGTTTTTCTTTGGGTATAAAGCATCTTTTTGTAAATAATATCCCATAAGATACTCTTCTCCAAGCGGTTTGCCGATTTCGCTCTCGGGAAATTCCGAGATTACACGCATAATTCCTTCGATTAGCTTGTCATAGTAGCCTCGTTTTCCAGGCTCCAAACGAGGGTAGTAAGCGTTTTTGAGTTGTTCGATGATTACTGTTGTCGCATACATGGGACGCTTGACAAACAGTGACCACATCCGTATTGCGTTCGGCTCCCGCTTTTCGCTATTATCAAATGCGCCACGTTCTGCCTTTTCCAGAACGGCAAGCAGGCGTCCGAACTGATAACTTCTGTTCTTCTTTTCGGGTTCCAGTGCCATATTCCATTCCTCCTTAAATCTGTCGTATATGTATTTTTTTATAATTGCACAAGTTGTAAAAAGCTGTTTTTCACGATTTAGTTTGTCATAAAGCTGAAGCGATGAACACTTCTGAACGGCGGAGCGCATAATATCCGCAGGGAAAGGCGCCTTCTCCAATCTGCAAAGCAAAAGTCTCTGCATCGCTATCGCGAGAACCTTTTCATCTGTTTCCACCGTTTGATTTTCGCCGATTGTCCGCGGTACACCGTAAGCCGCATCAATGATACTTTTCAAATCCGGAGATTTAACCAAATCCGGTGCAACTCCGAATCTCCGATAGAGCCATGCGGTCGTTTCGTCCCAGAAGCGAAGCCGCTCCAAAAAATCTTCCGCCTTCATCTCGCTGTAATAGCAAACAGAAAGCCGTCCCTTAGAGGCTGCTTCAAATACCGCAGTTACCGTTTCGTCCTCCGGTTTAAAATTATTTTTGTATCCGAGGACGGTTTTGGCAAGAATTTCACGATAATTTGTGGGTGTCGGATTTTCTTCTGCCTCTGAAAAATCAGGGAATAATGAAGCAAACGGATTTTTCGTCTTTTTGCCTTTCGGATTCCAACATACAAACATCCTGTCACCACATCGGAATCCGTCGTTTGAAATGACCCATTTCAAGGCATTATGTGCTTTCTGCGAGGAGATGAAGCTCACTGTCAGTGCCTCGGAGTCGTCTGAAAATCTTCCTTTATAAGTGAAGTTGGTGGCATCATTTGAGGATATCAGTTTTGCATTTCCGGCAAATGATACGACTCCTTTAAGGTGTAGTTGTGCCGGCGTTGTGATTTCACCGGAGACATAACAAAGTGCTCTTTCTGAAGATGTGTCTGTTTTACTTTGGCAATAGTTTACATATGAGTCTATCACCGAGGGACTTTTCCAGACTTCCTCCGGCTCTGCGCAATCGGTCGATAACACTCTCCAACATACGAAATCGTCGTCTTTTACTTTTCCGACTGATGCAATATCTGTCAGTATCGTCCCCTTTTTTACATATTTGAGAATTGCTGTTATTTTAGGGCAGGCAAACTCGGAATCGCACCAATCCTGCAGCTGCTCAAGATAGGCTTCATAGCTTTCTTTGTTTTCGGGACACATAAACATCAGTTTGTCGCAGAGCGGATGAGGAGAAGTTTTTGCCGAGGTGCTTGAGCGTCCTGCCGACTTTTGAGTGGCGGGGATTATTATTTTCTTTTCCGACTTTTGAGATTTTCCTTTGCTGTCTTCGGAAATATCAAAAATCTGTTCGGCTCCCCTGAATTCTCCGTCTTCCGTCACGGTTATTTCTATCTGAACGCCGGTTGTAATAAACCCTATGGGAGCAAGTGCGGCTTTTCTTTCTTCGGATTCCGCTCCCGCGAGGCTTTTCATATTGTCATATGTTTCAACTGCTTTTTGAAAAAGTCCCATCAGTGCACCTCCCCAAATTCCCTGAGTCCCGTAAAGTTTCCGCTATTATCGGCGAATATCTTCATTTTCATTTCGTGGAGCGGCTTATGGTTCGGGCAGTCCTGTGGTTTCGGGAAAATGATTATTCCGTTTCTCATCTCCGGATACCAGAAATTGAGCGTCATCTTTCCTTTTGTTTCGTTTGAGAATGCTTCATCCGGATATGTAATCCCGTGATACATATGACCGAATGATATCAGGGATGTTTCGTCATATGCGCCCTCCCCATCTCCGAATATACAGGGCTCGACATAGCCCTGACATTCTCTTGTGCCGAGGAAGATATCGCGCCTGCCTCCTTTTTCAATCATCCGCTTCGCTATTTCATGATGCTTGTTTTCATTGCGGTCGCCTATAAGCTCGGGGCGGTTTTCGTTCCATTCAAAATGAGCGCTGACCTGATATCGGCAATCTTTAAGATAAGTGTAATATGAACGGTCGACTCCGCTACCCTCTCCATTATATTTTATGGTTCGGATACCCTTTACCTCCATGCGGATAGGATTCATTACTCTTACCTTGTCAATATACCAGACTATCGTCGGTTTCCAGTATACGGAAGATAAAATCCCCTTCAGCGCTTCGTATGTCGGAATCTGATATGTACATTTTTCGCCGCCTACTCTTGTTATCGGGTCTGAGAACAGCGCATAATCTCCGACAACCGAAAACTCTACAATATTAGGGTGTCGCATATCTCTTCTCCTTTCTTCGGAATTATTATTCCGGTGTTATTACTGTAATAATTTTTATCGAGAACCAAAATCTGTCCGTCTCCGACGCGAGTTATTGCGGCACATTCGTATAATCTTTCAAGCTGATATGAAAAAACGGACACTGTATAGGGCTTTGCATCGTCGTATAGCTCTTTTGATACGCTTTCGCCGGAGGAAATCAGCTTTTCGGCAATCTCCTCTCCGTTGCCCCACGGAACAACGATGCTTGTCTGCTCACGGTCAAATACTTCAAATAATCTTCCGGCGGTTCTAAACGCCTGATGCAGGAAAAATCTCCCATCCTCTTTTCCCGTATATTCCGCATTCTGTGTGAGCATTGAGTAAATCGATGGGTAACCTTTTCTGACAAAATCAAAGAAATCAGCGCTTTTTGCTTTATACAATTTTTCATAAAAGAATCTTACCGATTTGTCCGAAGAGAGGTCGGAATCGAATCTGTCGGCTTCCTTTTCAAAAGAATAAATCAACGATTCCGTTGCTTTTTTCGCATCGCGGATATCATTTAGCAGAGACAGATTTTCGTCAAGACAATCCACAATCCAGACAGGAGCATCGGGTTCACATTCGCCGTTTCGGTTGCACCGTCCGGCGGCTTGCACTATGCTGTCAAGTCCTGCGCACAGGCGTATTACCGCGTCGAAAGAAATATCCACTCCCGCTTCGATCACCTGTGTCGAAATACACAGAAGCCTCTTTTCATTTCCGGCTTTCAAAGCCTCTGTCATTTCGGAAAGAATTTGTTTCCTGTGAGCGGTACACATGCCTGCCGAGAGATGGTATCTGAATTCACATAGATTTTCCGCCGAATCAAAAAGCGCGGATGCCTGGTCCTTTTTGTTACAGACAACAAGAACACTTCTGTATTTGCCGAGCAATTCCGAAATGAGCGGCGGGATTTCCCCGAGCGTTTTTTCTCCCTTGTCTGTAATGGAGTTCCGCTTGAATACCGTCGCATATCTTTTTACGATGTCAGGCTCTATGATATCTTTGCATTCGACAAGCGGTCGGTGAATTCCCTCAAGATACGGCTGCGTTGCCGAGCAGAGAACAACTGTCGCATTGCACACTTCCGAAAGAAAGTTTATGGCGTAATTAAAAAGTGAAAGCGTTTTCAGCGGTACAGTCTGCACCTCGTCGATTACAATGACGCTGTTTGCAAGTGAATTAAACCGCCTTACCGAGGCTGTTTTACCGCTGAAAAGCGTATTGAGAAACTGCACGAGCGTTGTTATCACTATCGGGCTGTTCCACGAATCGCAAAGCAGTTCATAGCGGCTTAATTCATCATCGGAAAGCTCGCCTGTAATTATATCCGAATGATGCTCGAGAACAATCGAGTCATCTCCTATCGCTTTTCTTATTTCCCTCGCATTCTGCTCCAGTATGCTTAGTAGAGGAGAGATAAAAAAGATTCGTTCTTTGCCGAATGCTTCCGCGTGTTTCAATGCATACCTTAAACCCGAGAGCGTTTTGCCCGCACCCGTCGGAAGATTCAGCCTGAAAATTCCGCCCGGCTTTGACGCCGCCTGCAAACAAAGCTCGGAAAGCTCTCTTCTTGCAGTCTGAATCGGCGTAATGCATTCAAAGCCCGACAAACGGGAATTGAAGTTTTCCGTTACTTTTTTCAGCATTTCCGGAGTTAATATTCTGCCATCCTCGTATTCATCGGTACTCATAAATGAGGCGGTATCGCATCTGTCGGCATCAATCAGAGCTGAGGTGATAAGCCGCGTCAGAAGCGACAGATAGAAATACGGCTCGTCATTGCATTTTGAAATTGAGCGAATCTGTTGAAACTTTGAAGATATTTCTTTGACAGAGGAGGAAAACAGCCTGTCAATACAGCTCCTGCCCGATACTTCTTCAAAAAAGCCTTTCATTGCCATGTCGTCATAGTCAGGCTGTTTGCTTATCCTGTGTGTAAATCCGCAATTTTTATCCTCGTCAAAGCAATCAAACAAGCCATGGTGTCCGCCGATTGCCGAGGACAGAATTTCGGCTGTTGCATCCTTGATGAGGTCAGCCTCCGAGGCGGATGATGAATGATAAGTGTTCAGCAGAAAACGAACCGCGGCAAATGTGTGAATAACCGACCCACGGTACACATTTTCACCCCGTGATGCTTTTTCGATATAACTACGGAATTTATCCGTGCATTTTCCCGCATCATGAAGCAGTCCGGCAAGGTATGCGGTATCGGCAAGACCCAACTTGCACAGATCCATTTTTGAAAGTTCCGCCGTGTTTTTGCAATGTTGCCCGACGGTTTGCACCGTTCCGTCTTTGTTTATGTGAGCGGGAAAGAACATTTTTTTGCGTCTCCTTCTTCGGATTTTGTAAATCTTCGATGCTTATGCGTGGCGTATGGCTTAAGATAATTTGCCATCGCCGAATTTTTTATATTTCTATTTTACCACTTCTTGACTCGATTTGCAACTAAATTTTGAGAAAAATGTAAAAAATGGCGGTTTTCGGAGTGAAATAAACTCTGAAAACCGCCATGAAACGGTCATTCGCCGGTCCGATTCCGCGCGGAAGGTCGAAACCGGGAAAAATATCTTTTTATTTTTACATTTTTGAGAGCATGAAAAAAGCCCGAAATCCCTTATGGAATCGGGCTTTTTGTCGTTTCCCGACTGATTATGCCTTTTTATCTTTTATTGCCACGATGATTTCGCCGAAGTCGGTATTTTCATCGTTTGTAGGGTAATTCACCATAATATAATTCGGTGTAAGCAATTCATAGCCGGTTTGCGGAAGCCACTCATTTTTTATCCTATCCCATGTCTTTTCCCGCGCATCGGTTCTCGATGTTCCTTCGCATTGAAAAATTGCACACATGACGGCAGGGAGAGTTATCGTTTTGAAGTCTTCCGTGCTTTCACACATATCCGCGCGGAAAAACTTGGTTGTGTAGTCGCCGGACAGTTGATATTCCTTATTATTCGGCAAATACATTCCGAGCCGAAAAAAAGTTAAACTCTGCAGTTTGCCGTCGTCAATGCAATAAATGATTTTTTGCTCTCTGTCAACTTTTACTTTTACGCTTTGCGCTTCTTCTTTCTGAATCCTGTAATCCATAATGTAACCGCCTTTCACAAAAATTTCGAGCTTCAACGGTGCATACAACTTTATCGGACAACCGTTTTTTCTTACAGCGGTCGGTGTGGCACCATGAAAACGAGTGAATGCTTTTGTGAAGCTGTCAATAGATTCGTATCCGTATTTCAAAGCAATGTCAGTTACATTCTCGTCGGTAGTAAGTAAGTCATTTCCCGCACTGGCCAGTCTGCGGTTCCGAATATACTCTCCGACTGTAAAGCCGCAGAGCATAGAAAATGATTTCTGAAAACAAAATGATGATACAAATGATTTCCCCGCAATATCTTCAATTTTTAAATCGTTTTCCAGATTTGCTTCAATATAGTTGATTGCTTCACTGATGCCTTCAATCCAGTTCATTTTATCCCTCCCGTCCGTTCTGTGGTTTCATTATAGCATAAGATTATATATCTGTCTCGATTTTTTCTGCCTTTGTTTGTCCGCTTTTACGGATGTCCGAGAGACCGATACGGTGCTTGCTGTCAGCAGTTTCCCGATGCCCCTTAATGATTTACACAGATTCACCTCACATATAAATCTATCTGAATGGTAGCATTCAAATAGTTTACAATATCAAGAAAATTTCTTTCAAAATATAATGCGGGTTTACTGTTGCCATCAAAAAATGAGACGATATCGAAAACGACTTTTCCGCCGTTTTCATCACAGATTTTTTTGATATCCGGTAGTTTAGCAGATATATTTTCCATTAACTCATTCAATACAACGCCCAAGTCTCTTTCTTCTTTTTCTTCTGTTTTCAGCGTCCAAAAACCCTCAATAGGCTTATTTGTCAAAGGTGATATTCGTGTTTCATTACGCGATTTACATTCTGTTGGGGCAATTCCTAATTGTTTTGCTATTGAGTGCACATCAAAATCATTGTCAAAAATCATGTGCATCTCTGCATAAATTGTACAGTGATTACTCACGGATTATCTCCTCCATATTTTGTTTTATAAATTGATTACCGAAAAAAGAGCATTGCTTTTCGCAATGCTCTTTGTTTGGAGGCACCACCCGGAATCGGACCGGGGAATAAAGGTTTTGCAGACCTCTGCCTTACCGCTTGGCTATGGTGCCGTAAATTTGCTAATATATTATAGCAGAAACACATGTGTTTGTCAAGGGCTTTTCACAGTTTTCCGCAAATATTTTTCTTCTCATTATATAAGTCAGGTGTTGCTTGCCGAAAACGGCAAACAGCACCCCGAAACTTCATTTTTCTGCGAAACCCGAATTTTTATCCTGCGATATTATTCATACGCTTCCACGAGGCATTTTCCTTCAAGAAATTTCATGAAATTTGCCCGTTCCTCCGCGGAAGCAAAGCAAGACATAGGCAAAACATATGCCATGTTACTGCTCATATAAATATACATTGCCTTATCGCCATCAACACAGACTCTTTCGACTGTCGAATATTTCTGCTCCGTCCTGCGCTCCGGAGTTGTTTCCGTAAAGCTTTCATCGGAAAATTCAAGCGAATAAGAGGGCGAATATCTCAAGGTTCCCGCCTTTTGCATCCGCTTTATCGAATTCTTTATGCTTGAAAAAAAGAAACGTGGAATGAAAAATTGCAATATCGCAGTCACGACAACCATGATCGCCGCATAAATCAGCGAAAAAGCCGAAAACTCGGATACAAACATTATGGTAGCGGCGATAAGCAGCAAAAGTCCTGTAATGCTTATTCTGAATGCTTTTATCCCTTTCTTTCCGTATGGCGATTTCAAAGCATGAAATCTGTTGAAATCGAGATAATCTTTTTCCGTGAGGCTGACATCAAATCTGAATTCCATAGCAGTATCCCTTCATCGTTATTCGGAGATGCGGAAAAGCTTTCGCGCATTTTCAGCCGTTATGCGTGCCACGGTATCAACATCGACGCCGTGCAGCTCGGCTATCTTTTCAGCGGTATAATGTATATATCCGCTGTGATTTGTTTTGCCGCGCATGGGGACAGGAGCGAGATACGGCGCGTCTGTCTCTATGAGCAGGCGGTCAAGAGGAGTAGCTTTTGCTGCCTCATGGGTTTTTGCCGCGTTGGTAAAAGTCACGACGCCCGAGAAAGAGAGATACCATCCGAGCCTGATATATTCACGCGCCATTTCGGCACTGCCGCTGTAGCTGTGCATTACCCCACGAACACGCGGATGTGCTTTTACCGTTTCAAAAACATCGGAATGTGCCTCTCTGTCATGGATTATAACCGGCATATCAAGCTCCTCCGCGAGCCGCATCTGCGCCTCGAAAAAGCGCTTCTGCACATCCTTTTCCGAGAAATCATAATGATAATCAAGTCCTATCTCGCCGATGGCGACAATCTTCTTTTCTCGGCAGAGCAGACGCAGGCGTTCAATTTCATCGCCAAGGGAAGGGAAGCGCATACATTCGCTCGGGTGTATACCCGCGCTTGCATACATATGAGGATATCTCGCCGCAGTGGCAATGCATTTTTTTGCATCATCATTATCTGTGGCAACGCAGATTATCCCGCATATATCGGAGGCGAAAATCTCATCTGTGAGCGCGAAATTGCCGGCGAGCTTTTCGTCGGTATAATGCGCATGTGTATCAAAAAATCTTTCCATTTTCGCTTATTTTGCGGCTTTTCTTGCTTCATTATCGGCGGCGATGCGCTCGAGCATTTTCGCTTCGTCTATACGCGCGAAAAGCACGCCTACGTCGTTTACTTCCTTGCCCGCTTCAAGCATACCGAAGGTTGCTGCGCAGTCAATACCTGTATTCTCGGCATTAACCGCGTGCAGTATCTTCTCGCAGGTTTCGGGCATAACGGGCGCGAGCAGAACCGCGGAAATGCTGAGTGACTCAAGCAGATTATAGATGACGGTTTTCAGCCTGTCAGCCTTGGCTTCGTCCTTGGCAAGCGACCACGGCGTTGTTTCGTCTACATATTTATTTGCGCGGCGGAGCAGGTCGAAAACAGAGGCGATGGCATCGGCGATATGATAGCTTTCCATATTTTCCGTGAAGCCATCGTAAGCCGCCTTTGCCGCGGCGATGAGTTCATCATCGGGTTCGCCTTTTTCCGCAGGTGCGGGGATAACGCCGCCGAAATATTTCTTTGTCATGGAAACGGTTCTCGAAACGAGATTTCCGAGTGTATTTGCAAGATCCGTATTAAAAACGGAAATTACGGATTCATAGGTGATACTGCCGTCGGAGGCATAGGGCGTCTCCGCGAGCAGATAGTAACGCACGGCATCAAGCCCGAAATAATTCACCGCGTCGTCGGGATAGATGATATTACCCTTGGATTTGCTCATCTTATCGCCGCCGAAAAGAATCCAAGGATGCGCAAAAATCTTCTTCGGCACAGGCTCTCCGAGAGCCATGAGAAATGCGGGCCAGTAAATCATATGGAAACGGATGATATCCTTTCCTATCACATGAAGGTCGCAGGGCCAGTATTTCTTGTAGAGCTCGGAAGGATTTTCGGGGTCATAGCCGAGCGCGGAAATATAATTGGGCAGTGCATCGAGCCATACATAAACGACATGTTTCGGGTCAAAGGGAACAGGCACGCCCCATTTTATCGTAGAGCGCGTGACGCAGAGGTCCTGTATACCCGGCTTGATGAAATTGTTTATCATCTCTTTCTTGCGCGATTCCGGAACGGCAAAATCGGGGCATTCCTCATAGAATTTCTCTATGCGCTCCTGATATTTGCTCATTCTGAATTTATAGGCTTCCTCACTGGAATGAACGAGCGGTCTGCCGCAGTCGGGGCAAACGCCTTCCGGCGCCTGAGTTTCCGTGAAATACGATTCGCAAGGCACGCAGTAAAGTCCGTCATAAGTGGTTTTGTATATATCGCCCTGCTCATAGAGCTTGGTGAAAATCTTCTGAATGCATTTCACATGCTCTTCGTCCGTAGTGCGGATGAATTTGTCGTAGCTTGCGCCCATCAGCGCCCAGATATCTTTTATCGTGGCGACTATTTCATCCACATACTCCTTCGGCGAAACACCCTTTGCCGAAGCGAGATCCTCTACTTTCTGCCCATGCTCGTCCGTACCCGTGACAAAATAAACGTCATAGCCCTGCTCGCGTTTGAAGCGCGCTATAGCGTCCGCCGCCACGATATCGTAAACATTGCCGATATGCGGCTTTCCCGAAGCATACGGGATAGCCGTGGTAAGATAAAATTTTCCTTTGTTTTCCATATTGATTTATGTCCTGCCTTTTCAGTTATTTCTTTCGTATACCGTATTTCCCGAAATTATTACTTTTTCTATCAGCAAACGTTCGTCGCATATGACGATATCCGCTGATTTGCCGATATCGAGAGAGCCTGCCCTGTCGTATATGCCTGCCATTTCCGCGGGGGCTTTTGTCGCGCAGAGAAGTGCTTTTTCAAGCGGAATATCGCAGAAGCGCATCAGATTCAGTATCGCGCTCGGTATATCGAGCGCACTGCCGACTATAGTTCCTGCGCTTGTGCACGCCTTTCCTCTGAACAGAGTGAACGGAATGCCGTTCATATCGTAGTCACCGTCGGGAAGACCTGCCGAGGGGATTGAGTCTGTTATCAGTACGAATTTATCGCCGAAGCGGAGCTTTGCATTGTATGCCGCCTCGACTGTTTCCGGTGCGAGATGGATGCCGTCGCAGATAAACTCGGCGAAAGCCGCAGTGGCAAGCGCCATGCCGGAGGCACCCGGCTCGCGATGCCTGAATTCCGACATCGCATTGAATGTATGCGTAAACGAAACGGCACCGTCGGCGAGCGCACGGCGCACCGTTTCCGCATCGGCTCCGGTGTGACCTATACCGACGCTGCCACCGCTGCGCACGATCTTGTTTATCACACCCTCGCCCTTGTCGTCATGCTCGGGCGCTATCGTGAAATGCGCATGGAGCGGAGCTATGCGCTCGATAATCTGCGAGATTTCGTCAAAATGCGGCTCACGGATAAATGATTCCGTGTGGCAGCCGCGCTTTTCCTTATCTATATAAGGTCCCTCTACATGAATACCCGCGAATTTCGCGCCGCCTGCGGCACTTTTTATCGTATCTATTGCGCGGTATATCTTATCGAGAGGTGCTGTCATCACGGTAGGGTACATCGTGGTGACGCCTGTTTTTGCATATTCGAGAGCGAGCGCGTTCATCTCGGGGGTATCTGCCTCCATTATGTCTATGCCCATGCGCCCGTGCGTATGCAGGTCAATAAATCCGGGCAGCACATAGGCGCCCGCCGCATCTATCGTTTTCAGCGCGATGCCCTTGCCGCAGATGACATCATCAAAATAGAGCGTCCTCTCTTCAAAGGCACATTTTTCGGTATTGTAAACCTTTCCGCCGATAATTCTTGTTTTCATAGGCATTCCTCACTTATACACTTGTGTATTATAAATTATACAAATGTATAACATCATATTTCCGGTTTTTCTTATATTAGTATACCATATTTTTCTGCATATTACAAGGGAATTTGCGTTTTTTCTATTTTTTCATGACCTCGGCGTAGACCTCACTTTTGGCAAGCCCTCTGTCGGAAGCCACGGCTTTTATCGCGTCTTTTTTCGTCATGCCGAGCGAGATATAATGCTCCGTGTGCTCCTCCGTGCTCATGCCGGACCAGAAAGCTTCCTCGCGCACATCATCCTCGGAAGCACCCTCAAGGATAAGCACATATTCACCGCGCGGAGCCTTTTCCTCATAGTATTTCATCGCGCCCGAGACCGTCGTGCGGATGACCTCTTCATTCAGTTTTGTCAGCTCGCGGCAGAGCGAGAGCCGCCTGTCGCCGAGCACGGCAAAGATATCGGCGAGCGTGCCGACAAGCTTATGCGGAGCTTCGTACAGGATAACGGTGCGGCGCTCGTTTTTCAGCGCCTCGAGCGATTTTCTGCGTTCGGCTTTAGCAGTGGAGAGAAACCCCTCAAAAACAAAACGCGAGGTCGGCAGTCCCGAGACGGCAAGCGCCGATACCGCGGCGCACGCGCCGGGGACTACGCATACGGGAATGCCTCTCTCGGCGCAGAGACGGACGATATCCTCCCCCGGATCGCTTATCGCGGGCATGCCTGCATCGGTTATCAGCGCACAGGAGGCACCGTCCTCTATCCTGCGGACTATCTCTTCGCCGCGTTCGCGCTTGTTATGCTCGAAGTAGCTTACCATCGGCTTTTTGATGCCGAAGTAGGAGAGAAGTCTGCCGCTGTTGCGTGTATCCTCCGCGGCAACGAAATCCACCTCGGAGAGTGTTTTCAGCGCGCGCTCGGAAATATCGGCGAGATTGCCTATCGGCGTGCCGACGAGATAGAGCGTTTTTGCCTTGGTTTTATTTTTCTCCGTTTCGGGAGATATATATTTTTCAGGGCTTTTTATAGAACTCATGAAAGTCTCCGTTTTCGTAAATGTATTTCATTTCATCTGTGTAATTTGCCTGAGTCATGTCATTTATACTTTTGTATATAATCAACGGGCGGGTGGTGAAAACACCTGCCGCAGCTCCCTTTTTTCCCTCTGTGAGCACGAGGCAGGGAACATGGGAGACCGTCGGGTAGACGAGGGTCAGCCGCTTCGGCTCAAGCGAATTTTCGCGCATGGCGCAGATGAGATCGCCGAGCCTGTCCGGTCGGTAGACAGCGCAGAAAAGCCCGCCGAAGCGAAGCAGGCGCGATGCGCAGGCGCAGAAATCGTATATACTGCCGTGAAGTTCTCTGCGCGAAATTCTGTCCGCTGCGTTCTCGTTTGCCTTGCCCGAGTCCGCTTTCAGATACGGCGGATTTGAAAAAACGACGCTGTACCTGCCGTTATATTCCGCAGGGATATCGCGTATATCGGAATGCAGGATGCGCACCTTACCGGAAAGACCGTTCTCCTCGACATTTTTCGCCGCTACGGCAAAAATATCATCCTGCAATTCAAAAGCGTCGATATCGCGCATTTTGCCCGATGAGGCGCAGAGCAGCGAGATAACACCCGAGCCTGCGCCCAGCTCGCACGCTTTTTCCTTGCAGGAGCGCATATAGGCATAGAGCAGATACGCGTCCGTACCGAAGGCAAGTGAGCCTTTTTTCTGGAAAAGAGAGAGATTTTCGTTTATTTTTTCATTATATATATCCATTTCCGCCTCACTCTCTGTTCTGACGGAATATCTCAAATGCGATGACGGAAGCCGCCGATGCCGCCGATAGCGCCGCAGGGAAGTCCCTGCCGTAATCAAGCTCGATTATCTCATCGGCAACCTCGAGCGCCGCCTTTGTATTTCCTCTCCGCTCGCCGCCAACGGCAAGGAGCAGGGGGAATTTCAGAGCGCAATCGTAGATACTTCGGCTTTTTTCGCTCTTGTCGGCAACGGCAAATTTATATCCCGCCGCACGAAAAGCCTTTGCCGTTTCGGCGAAATCCTCCGAGACGCGCATATCAAACATCTCGGATGCGCCGGCTGACGCGCGGGCAACTATGCCGGAGACGCCTGTCCAGTTGTGATTTTCGAGGATGATTCCCGTCACGCCCGCCGCATAGAGCGAGCGCAGGCAATAGCCGAAATTATACGGGTCCTCGATGCCCTCGAGCATGACATAGAAGCCTTTTTCCGGCAGGTTTTCCGCGCTTGCCGCGGGGAAGCTTCTGGGAGAGCAGACGGCGAGAATACCGCCGTGGCTTGTCCCGAGGGCGAGAGCCTCTATTTCCTCTGCCGCCACCGGCAAAACAGGAAAGCCGTATTTATACCCCATGGCACGAAGATAGGAAAGCTCCTTTGCTCTCGTTTTTCCCCGCGCCTCATCGTATATTATCTTTTCTATTTTTCTGTCGTTCACTCCGCTCTCGGCACCGCGTATCACGGCACGAACCGAGATCATGCCCTCCATTATATCGGATGCGGTGAACTTTCCGGCTTCCTTTTTTGCCATGCCTTATGTCCTTTACCTTGTCTTATTTTAATTCGGATATGAAATTCTTGTTTTCGCGCATACGGCTGAGCATCAGCGCGAGCTCCTCATGAGAGATGATATTCTGCGGGCGGAGCGTCCCGTCGGGATAACCGATGATTATGCCGTATGCCACAACGCGCTTCATCGCCGCACGGAAGGCTTCGTTTGTATCCTCAAAATCGGGGAAGCTTTCCGCCTTGCTGCTCGATATGTACGATGAGCAGAGTGCCGAGGCGATATATGAAGCTTCCTCGCGCGAAACGCCCTCTGTCGGCGCAAAGCGGTATCCGCTTCCGTCGGCATAAAGCGGGAAGAGACCTCTTGCCACGGCGGCGCGCACATATGGCAGATACTGCTCGCTTATCATATCGGCGTCGCTTACCGGTAACTTGTAGTCATTATATTTCTTTTCATCTATACCGAGATATTTCACCATTGCGCGAGCCATATATTCCCTCGTGACACCGCTCTCGGGATAGAAATATGTCTTGTCGCCCCTCACAAAATATTCGAGCACGCCGTCCTTGCAGAGAAGATCGATTTCGCTTTTTGCAAAGCTTTCGCCGATATCGCACGGGGACACATAGTCGGAAGCGGTGATGTCGCCGCCGAGAACGAAAATGCCGATGAGTACTATCAGCAGTGCGCCGACGAATATGCCGGAGAAAACGGGTAGATTTTTTTTCATAGATTTTTCACCTCACGAATAATATATTCTGTTTAGAATATACCACACGGAGCGTGCGAAAACGCTCACAATCGCGGGGAGAAAAATATATGTTTCGGTATTCTTTTCAGCGACCCTGTCGCATTTTGACCTGCTTTGCGAAAGCGGGCCACGATTTTTTCGATATGGTGCGCAGGCGGGTGAGAATTTCGCTTTTCTGCTCTCCCGTGAGTTTCCTTCCGCGAGAGGAAAGCTGCTGCAATTTGTCTACCGCCTGCGTGGGCTTGAGTATCTTATCATTCTTAAAGACAAAGGAAACTCTCGGCGATGTGAATACGACAAAGCCGTATACGGGCGGGGCGAAAGGCATATTTTTCAGCGCCTCCTTAACCGCGGCGGCATGCCTGCCGTTCTGAAGAAAAGGATTGCGGAAATCAAGCTCCTTTATCTCGCCCGAGCGCGTGACGGCATTTTGCCGCCATGTCTGCGCGCCCTCGGGATTTTCTATCCTGCCTATCATGCTTTTTATTTCGATGACGGCGACGCATGTGGGAAGAACGATGATATTGTCTATTTCCGTATATCGCTTGCCCGCCGAGGTATAAACGGGAAGCACGGCGTTGGAAATGACATTTTTCATACCGAAATACGAGCAGAAAAGTGCCGTCGCCGCATCCTCGGAGGCTACGCCGTAGGAGAGGATTTTCTTTCGCGTCACATATGAGCTGATGAAAAGAGACAGCTTTAAAAGTCCGTATGCCGCGAGTACAAAAACGGCACACATTATAAAAGGAATGATTTTTTCCATTTTGCAAGCCTCCCTTCTGCTTTAATATTCAGTATATCATAAAAATGTGAACATATCAAGTGATTTTCCGATTATTTATTTTGCGGCAAAATCGCTTTTTTCAATTTAACTATTGACAAATTCTATAGGAATAGTATAATAAGTATGAAAAATCATACTAAATGCATTAGGGAGGCAATATGGAAAAGAAAGCGGAAAAGCTGATGGATGTGGCAAAAATAGGGGCAAAAGGGCAGATTGTGATACCGAAATCCATGCGCGACATGTTCGGGCTTCGCCCGGGAGATACGCTTCTGTTGCTTGCGGATGAAAGTCGCGGCATCGCCATGAACAAGCTGGATTTGATTACGGACGCCGTGGAAAAAGCGATGATGGGCGAGCCTACGGCAGACGAGAAAAGGTTTGCCGCAGAGCTGAAAACCGTCGTCGAGAGCAATATTACGACAGTGGAGGACGAAAAGCGTTTTGCCGACGAATTCAGAACGCTTTCAAAGGAGAAAGAAAAATGACTGCGATACAAACATCGGCACTGACAAAAAAATACAAGGATTTGACGGCTGTAAACGCACTTGACCTCGCGATAGACGAGGGCGAGCTTTTTGCTCTGCTCGGAGTAAACGGCGCCGGAAAATCCACGCTTATAAAAATGCTCTCCTGCCTTGCAAAGCCGACATCCGGAGACGCGAGGATATTCGGGCACAGCATAATAACGGAAGCTCACGAGGTAAAAAAGCTTATAAATGTATCTCCGCAGGAGACGGCTGTCGCGCCGAACCTCTCGGTGCGCGAAAATCTGGAATTTATCGCGGGCATCTACGGTGCAAAAAATCCGTGGGAAAGCGCTTCCCGCGAGATAGAAGAGATGGGGCTTTCCTCCGTCGCGTGCAAGAAAGCAAAAACGCTTTCGGGCGGCTGGCAGAGGCGACTCAGCATCGCGATGGCTCTGATATCGGAGCCGAAGCTGCTTTTCCTCGATGAACCGACGCTGGGACTTGATGTTATCGCAAGGCGCGAGCTGTGGAACGTGATAAAAAAGCTGCGCAGTCGCACGACGGTCATACTCACGACGCATTATCTCGAGGAAGCGGAGAGTCTCTCGGACAGAATAGGTATAATGTCGCATGGTTCGCTTGTCGCCTGCGGCACGGCAGAGGAACTGGTCGCCCTCTCGGGAAAGGGAAATTTCGAGGATGCTTTCGTTGCACTGGCGGGAGGTGAAAAAGCATGAAAAGAATGCTTGCCTTTTCGCGGAGAAATGCAAAGGAGATACTGCGCGACGGCGTGACGCTCTTTTTCGGCATAGCTTTCCCGCTGATACTGCTGCTTCTCATGACAGCTATTCAGGCGAATATCCCTGTTGAGATTTATAATATCGACAGGCTCGCGCCGGGTGTTGCCGCCTTCGGACTGTGTTTCCTTTCGCTTTTTTCGGCTATGCTTATCTCCAAGGACAGGACAACATCGTTTCTCATGAGGCTTTATTCATCGCCGATGACCCCGTCGGATTTTATCCTCGGCTATACATTGCCGCTCGTGCCGATGGGCATAGTGCAGAGCGCCGTATGCTTCTTCGTGGCAACGATATTCAGACTTCCCGCGAGTGTGAATATCCTGCTTGCGATAGTCGTGCTTATCCCATCGGCTCTGCTCTATATCGCAATAGGACTGCTCTGCGGCAGTCTTATGAACGACAAGCAGGTGGGCGGAATATGCGGCGCATTGCTGACGAATGTTTCAGGCTGGCTCTCGGGTGTCTGGTTTGACCTTGCGCTTGTCGGCGGCGCTTTCGAAAAGATAGCGTGTGCGCTTCCTTTTGTGCATGCAGCCGATGCCGCAAGAGCCGCGATAGCGGGCGATTATGCCGCAATCCCGACGCATATAGCCGTCGTGCTTGCATACGCGGTCGCGATATACATACTTGCCGTGGTCATCTTCAGGAAAAAGATGAAGATGTGAGTTTACAGAGATAAATCACAGTATTGTGCAGGATTTACACAATACTGTGATTTTTTTACACACAGGGGGAGAGGTTCTTTATGGTTTTGCATTGGACGGCGACGGTGCCGACCCGAAAGATATATAAAGATGCTTTTCTCTTTATCGTACTTTTGCATGACCAAAAGTACGATAAAGGAAAAGTTACTTGAGGTTATTTTTGTTGGTGAAGCGGACAATGGCTTCTTCACCTTTGCCGCGGCAAGTCGGCATTGCGCGAAAATCTGCACAATGCTGTGAATTATTGCATACAGAAAGATATAATATGCTAAAAACAATACATTTTCACTACATTTTTGGCAAATAATGCTTATCAGTTTTTTACAACATTATAAAAAAATAATCCGAAATCTATTGACAATTCCGTGCGCGTGTGATATCATAAATTTGTAATTGCATGATTTGCCTATTATACTTTGCGGAGATGCTTTTAATGAACAAAGATAATATAAATAAAAATTCCAAGCATCCTATCGTATCCGGCAGGATACTTCTTGTCGGGCGTAAATGGCGCCTTTTTATGATAGATGCGCTCTGCTATTTTGCAGTATTTTTCACCATGTACGGAATAAGCTCAATACGCGGTAATGACGGAAGCATGGGCGTAAAAAAGCTTTTGATTTGCGCTCTTCTGATGTGGGGATTTCCTTTCGCGACAAGGCTTATCATCGGTTCGTATAATTTCGTCTGGAGATATGCCAATTACAGTGCGTATCTGCGGATAGTTTTTGCCGATGCCATAGGCGGTGCGGCGGCACTGCTTGTGACAAGGCTTACGGGTTGCTCGATCGGCTTCTGGTGCAGTGTTTCGGTTATATCCGTTTCCTGTGTGGCTACACTGTCATCACGTTTTCTCTATCAGTTTATCTACAAAAATTCAAATGTGCGCGAGCATGAGGAAGAGGCGCCTTCGCATAAGATAGGTGTTGCCATAGTAGGCGCAGGAAGAGTCGGCGCACTTCTTGCGGATGAGCTGCTCTGCAATCCGAAATCGCATTATACGCCTGTCTGCTTTGTGGACAAAAACAGCGACAAGATCGGATCTGTCATAAACGGCGTGCCTGTTTATGAAGAGGGCAGGGAAACGATAAATCGCATGAAAAATCTCCCGATACAGGAGGTTTTCATTGCCATTCCGGATATATCAAACGAAACGGCAAAGTTGCTGTATGATATGTACAGCACTACAGGCTGTAAGGTAAAGCTTTATGATTTTCCGCTTATTGAGGTCGGAGAGGGAAATGCAGATGTTGTTCCCGAAAAACGTGTGCTTCGCGAATTCAAAATAGAGGATCTGCTTTTCCGCAAATCAATTGATATAGAAAAAACACATATGGCGGATTTCTATTCCGGAAAGACCGTGCTTGTAACGGGAGGCGGAGGCTCCATAGGCAGTGAGATATGCCGCCAGATAGCGAAGCTGAAGCCGAAAAAACTGATTATCCTCGATATCTATGAAAACAACGCATACAATATTCAGCAGGAACTTATCCGCAAATACGGAAAGGCGCTTGATCTCTCGGTTGAGATAGCTTCCGTGCGTGACAGGGTAAGACTGGACAGCATTTTTGCCGAATATCGACCGGATATCGTATTTCATGCGGCGGCACACAAGCATGTGCCCCTTATGGAGCACAGCGGCTGTGAGGCGATAAAGAATAATGTTCTCGGCACATACAATACAGCCGATATGGCAGAGAAGTACGGCACCGCGAAGTTTATCCTGATTTCCACCGATAAGGCGGTAAATCCGACCAATATCATGGGTGCCTCCAAGCGTATGTGCGAAATGATAGTGCAGTGCCGCACCGACAGCAAAACCGCTTTTGCGGCTGTCCGCTTCGGAAATGTACTCGGAAGCAACGGCTCCGTTATCCCGCTTTTCAAGAGTCAGATAGCTGCAGGCGGACCGGTGACTGTCACCGATAAGCGCATAATCAGATATTTCATGACTATCCCCGAGGCGAGTCAACTCGTGATGGAGGCGGGCGTAAAGGCGTCGCGCGGCGAGCTTTTTGTGCTTGATATGGGTGCTCCTGTCAAAATTCTTGATCTTGCCGAGAGCATGATACGCATATCGGGCTTCACGCCTTATGTCGATATAGATATCAAGGAAATCGGTCTGCGCCCCGGCGAAAAGCTCTATGAGGAGCTTCTCATCAAGACGGAAAACTTAAGCAAGACGGACAATAAGCTCATTTTCATCGAAAAGGATGCGCCGCTTTCGCGCGATGAGGTGGAGGGCAAGATAGAAATTCTCCGCCGCGCTGTCGACGAAAGTAAAAACGGTATTTCCTCCGAAAAGATAAAGGCGGCACTCAAGGCGACCGTACCCACATACAGAGACCCTGATGAGGTCAATCTCGAGGCGGAGAAATCCGAAGAGATGATGCTGGCAGAGCATGAACAGCATGAAAAAGCTCTCGCGATTTCCGCAATGCGCTGAAACACAATAATATTTGCCTCGGCGAGAGCCGGGGCATTGCCTTAGATAAGGAAAATTTTTATGAAAGAGATATATGAAAAGCTCGTTTCCCTCTCGGATGAGGGATATAAAAAATTTCATTCGGCGCTGATACCGGATATCCCGCCCGAGCGCATAATAGGCGTCCGTGTGCCGCTCCTCCGTTCTATGGCAAAGGAAATATCGGTCACACCGGAAGCGGAAGCTTTTCTCTCGGAACTGCCGCATGAATACTACGAAGAAAATAATCTGCATGCCTTTCTGCTGGAAAGGATAAAGAACTATGACCTGCTGATAGCGGAGCTGGAGCGTTTTCTGCCGTATATCGACAACTGGGCGACCTGCGACGGTCTGCGCCCGAAGGCGCTCGGGAGATATCTGCATAAAACGGCGGAAAAAGCGCTTGGCTGGATGAAGAGCGATCATACCTATACCGTGCGCTACGGTATAGGCACGCTGATGAATTTTTTCCTCGGGGAATACTATGCTCCGGAATATCCCGAGGCGGTCGTCGCTGTAAAAAGCAACGAATACTATATAAATATGATGCGTGCATGGTATTTTGCAACGGCGCTTATCGGGCATTATGACGATATAGTAAAAATCCTCGAGACAGGCAGGCTCGATACCTTCACGCACAACAAAACGATAAGCAAGGCTCGCGAGAGTTACCGCATCACCCCCGAGAAGAAGGAATATCTGAAAACACTTCGAAAGTGAACATAAAAATGCCGCCTTTTTCGGGCGGCATTTTTGATAAATCCGGTGGTTTATTTTGTTATATACACCACAGTAAGGCTCACGGGGAGCTTTACTGTGAGCTCATTTGAGGATGTTTCGCTCTTTGCGGAATATGAAAACGAGAAATTACCGGAGAATTCGAGCATATCGTTTTCATATATGCTCCTGTCGTAGAGCGCTATGCCGAGCCATGGATAATCGCTGACCGTCAGATCTCCCTTGCCCTCGCCGTAGGTATTTTCGCCTGCGGCGACAGTTACTCTCCATTCATAGCTTTCGCCCGCCTTTATCTCCCATATGTCTATCATCTCGGGGCATCCTTTGCCGAAGCTGTCGGTGGAGTGAAGCGCGTGTCCCTTGCCGTCGGAGAGGGAAAACGCTATCTCATGATTGTGCTTGTCGCTCATGTTTTCACGGCAGGCTGTGGGCAGAAACTGCCAAAACGATTTTTCCGAGGTGTTTGTCACTTTCACATCGGCGCGGAAAAACTCATTGCTTTTCACATAGAAATCCTTACCGAGCGTCTCGCTGGAATAGCCGTATACCGTGACCTCGAGCGTGATGCCGTCGGGAGTTTCGCTGACGGAGAATGTCCGCTGCGCTCTGACTTCATCGGCAGGCGCGACAGCGGGCGGCTCGACTATGGGCAGTTCTGTGGCGGATGCAGAGGACTCCGAGGAAGTTGTTTCATTATTAGACTCGGAGGTTGCAGAGGTTTCTGCGGTGGTTTGCGTTGCCTTGGTTGATACCGATGATGTGCGCTGCGTTGTGGCTTCGGGCTTGCCTGCACAGGCGGAAACGCCTGCCGCCAGAATCATTGCAAGTGCGAATGCGAAAAATTTTTTCATGGGCTTATCTCCTTTTCTTATTTTTCTTTTCATAAAGTATATAGAAAAAACCATGGCTTTCGCAGAAAAATTAAAGTAAAAATTTTGTGTAGCAAAAAAGCGATGCGGAACATCGCTTTTTTCTGTTATCTTATGTCTACGGTAACTCTCTTGCCGCAGTTATTAGCCGCGACCTTCATCACCTGTCTTATCGCCTTGGCAATTCTGCCTCCGCGACCGATGACTTTTCCCATATCGTCGGGAGCAACGGAAAGCTCCAGAACCACAGTTCCGTTTTCGGTTACTTTTTCCGCTACGGTGACGGATTCGGGGTCATCTACTATGGCGCGAGCCATATCTGCGAGTGTCTCGCTGAGATTAACCATTGCGCTTCTCCGATTATTCGGTTACGCCGGCTTTCTTGAGAACGCTCTTTGCTGTTTCTGTGGGGAGAGCGCCTTTTTCAAGCCATGCCTTAGCTTTTTCAGCATCAATTTTGATATCGGCGGGATTTGTGAGAGGGTTATAGTAACCGATTTCCTCTATAAATCTGCCGTCGCGGGGATAACGGGAATCCGCTACCACTACGCGGTAAAAGGGAGCTTTCTTCGCGCCCATTCTTCTGAGTCTGATTTTAACTGACATTTTTTGATTCCTCCGTAAAGAATTTATGATTTTATTTGTTTTTTATAAAAATTCAGCCGGCGTATCGCCTCTGACTATTTATACTTAAATTTTGAAGGGCATCTTGCCGAAGCCTTTTTTCTTATTTCCCGCAAACTGCTTCATCATCTTGCTCATCTGGTCAAACTGCTTGAGCAGGCGATTTATATCCTCAACGCTTGTACCGCTTCCCGCGGCAATGCGCTTTTTTCTCGAGGAGCTGATAATCTCGGGCTTTTCGCGCTCGGCAGGCGTCATCGAAAGGATTATCGCCTCGGTGCGGTCGAGCATCTTCTCGTCTATTTTAGCATCCTTGATGGCGCTTTGCTTGACGCCGGGCATCATTCCGAGGATGGATTCTATACTGCCCATATTGCGTATCTGCGAAAACTGGTCGAGATAATCGGTGAGTGTGAAGCGGGATTTGCGGAGCTTTTCCTCAAGCTCTGCCGCCTTTTTCTCGTCGAAGCTCTTTTCGGCTTTCTCTATGAGCGAGAGCATATCGCCCATGCCGAGTATGCGCGATGCCATTCTGTCGGGGTGGAAAACCTCGATATTATCGAGCTTTTCGCCCACGCCGATGAATTTTATCGGCTTGCCCGTGACATATCTTATCGAGAGAGCGGCGCCGCCTCGCGTATCGCCGTCCAGCTTCGTCATGACAACGCCCGTGATATCGAGCTTTTCATCAAAAGCCTTGGCTACATTGACGGCGTCCTGACCTGTCATCGCGTCGACGACGAGGAGTATCTCGGATGGCTCCGTTTCCTTTTTGATATCGAGCAGCTCGTCCATCATCGCTTCGTCGAGATGCAGTCGGCCCGCGGTATCAATGAAAACCATATCGTAGCCGTTTTTCTCGGCATGACGGACGGCATTCTTTGCTATTTTAACGGGCGAAACCTTGTCGCCCTCGGTATAAACCGGTATCCCGAGCTTATCGCCGACTATCTGCAGCTGGGTTATCGCGGCGGGTCGGTAAACATCGCATGCGGCAAGAAGCGGATTTTTGCCCTGCCTCTTGAAAAGCCCCGCGAGCTTTCCGCTCTGTGTGGTTTTACCCGCGCCCTGCAAGCCCACCATCATGATGACCGTAGGCGGCTTGGAGGCGATTTTTATCTTTGATTCCGTGGAACCCATCAGAGCTGTCAGCTCTTCGTTTACTATTTTTATAACCTGCTGATAGGGAACAAGGCTCTCGAGAACCTCACTTCCGACGGCACGCTCGGTTACCTTGCCGACAAACTCCTTTACAACCTTGAAGTTTACATCCGCTTCAAGCAGCGCCATCTTTACTGCGCGCATGCCCTCTTTTACATCGGATTCCGTGAGCTTGCCCTTGTTTCTGAATTTTTTGAAAGCTTCAGCGAGCTTTTCCTGCAAACCGGCAAACATATATATTCTCCATCGGGGCTATCTTTTAAATTTGCCCTCAAAAATCAGATTTTCATTTCTTCAAGCGCGGCGAGCGCTTCTTTTGCTTCTTTTTCGGTAAGAGCGGAGAGCTTCTCCGCGGCTTTTCTTCTTGCCGCCTCAAGCTCCGAGAGCTTCTTTACGAAGCCGAGCTTTTCTTCATACATTGTGAGCGCACGGCGCGCCTTGTCTATCCTGTCGCGCACGCCCTGCCTTGTAATTCCCGCATTTTCCGCTATTTCGGAAAGGGAGAGGTCATCGCAGTAGTATTGCTCGAACATATCGCGCTGATTTTCCGGCAGAAGCTCGCCGTAGGTATCAAAAAGAAGATTCAGCGACAAATCCTTCTCAAACATACTGCCCTCCGTACTGTAAAGCAAATCGCTTTACAATGATATCATAAAGCCTCCTTTTTGTCAAGAGTTATTTTGAGAAAAAATAATTTTTTTAAGAAAAGCTCTTGCCATGCGGCTTTTTGCGCGCTATAATAGCTCTGTAATCTGTAAATATAAAAAGACAAGTGAGTTTTGATTTATGCCTGAGTTTATCACAAAATTTTTTGCCCCGATACAGCTTATCGGATATGTAGGCACGGCTTGTTCGCTTATCTCCTATCAATGCAGGAAGAACAGAAACTATTTTCTTTTTCAGGCGGGGTGCGGACTTTCGTTTGCGCTCCAGTTTGCACTGCTTCATTCGTATGCGGGAATGCTGCTCAATATTTTCGGCATAATGCGCGGAGTCATTTTCGCGCTCGGAGAAAAGTGCAGAAAACGGGGATACTTTGTGCTTATAGAAGCGTGCTTTGCACTCTCGTGCATTCTGGCGTGTCTTGCTTTCGGCGAGAAATGGTGGATAGCGCTGATTCTTTTCGCGGCACAGGGCGGCGGCACGGTTGCCATGTGGACGCACAACGGAAAGACGATGCGCATAGCCCAGCTATGTCTTGTTTCGCCGATGTGGATAGTGAACAATATCTATTATTTCTCGATAGGCGGCATACTCTGCGAGGTTTTCAATATGGTTTCAGTCATTATTTCGTTTGTGCGCTTCGGCAAAACAGGCTATGATAATACCTGACAAAGCATAATATTCGGGTCGTCATCGGCGAAAATGCCGAGGGCGACCTTTTCAATTCTCAAAAATAGACAAATTCCTCTTGATTTTGACAGTGAGATATATTATAATATCTATGTATATATAACTATAATGAGAGGTCTTTGTTTGCGAGATGGAAAGCGGGAAGAAGAGAATCATAACCGAAGCTGAAATGGAAAAACAGCATGAATATGCGAGAAGCATTTCCGCGATGATAAGCGGAGGCAAAAATGCCTGCGTCATAACATACGGTTGTCAGCAGAATGAAGCGGACAGCGAGCGCATAGCGGGTACACTTGCCGATATGGGCTACTGCATCGTTTCCGAGGCGGCGGATGCCGACCTGATAATAGTAAATACCTGTGCCGTCCGCGACCATGCGGAGAAAAAGGCACTCTCGATAACAGGCGGCTACAAGCACTTAAAGGAGAAAAATCCCGCGCTCATCATCGGCGTATGCGGCTGTATGGTTTCGCAGGTGAGCATGAGCGACAAGATAAAGAAAAGCTATCCCTATATAGATTTTGTTTTCGGCACGGAGCATCTCTGGCGACTGCCTGAAATGCTTTACCACACGATGACGGAGGGACGCTCGTTCTATCCCAATGAGGGAGACGCTGTGCTTGCCGAGGGTGTTCCCGTGCGCCGCGAGAGCAAAGCCCGCGCATGGGTGAGCATAATGTACGGCTGCAATAATTTCTGCACCTACTGCATCGTTCCGTATGTGCGCGGCAGAGAGAGAAGCCGACGCCCCGAGGATATAGAGGCGGAGGTTCGTGCGCTTGTCGCCGACGGCTGCCGCGAAATAACCTTGCTCGGGCAGAATGTCAATTCCTACGGCAAGGAATTTCACGGAGAGTGTGATTTTGCCGACCTGCTCGCACGACTCTGCAAAACAGAGGGCGATTTCATCATCAGATTCATGACGAGCCATCCGAAGGACGCTTCAAAGAAGCTTATCGACACGATGGCGGAAAATCCGAAGATAGCGCGTCATTTTCACCTGCCGCTCCAGTCCGGAAGCGACAGGATTCTCCGCGAGATGAACAGGCATTATGATACCGCGGCTTATATGGAGCTCATAGATTATATGCGCGAAAAAATGCCCGATATCTCGATAAGCACGGATATCATCGTGGGCTTCCCGGGTGAGACGGACGAGGATTTCGGGTGCACGCTCGATATGGTGCGCCGCGTGAGATACGATATGCTTTTTTCGTTTATCTATTCCAAGCGCGACGGCACGCCTGCGGCTAAAATGGAAAACCAGGTGCCCGATGAGATAAAGAGTGCGCGTTTTGCAAGGCTTCTTGAGGCTCAGGCGGAAAATGCACTCGCCTGCAACCTCCCGCTTGAGGGCAAGGTTGTCCGTGTTCTCGTGGAGGGCGAAAGCAAGACCGACCCGGAAATGTTCTCGGGCAGAACAGGCGGCAATAAGATAGTCCATATCCCTGCCGACGAGAGCCTGCGCGGGCAGTTTGCCGACGTGCGTATTACCAAGGCATTGACCTACGCGCTCATGGGCGAGGTCGTAAAATAACCGCAAAAACAAAGACAAATCACCTTTTTTCGGAGGAAAAGCAATGCCGACACCTATGATGCAGCAATATCTTGATATAAAGGACAAATACAGAGAATATATCCTCATGTATCGCGTAGGCGATTTCTATGAGATGTTCTATGACGATGCCAAAACAGCCTCGCGCGAGCTTGACCTTGTGCTGACAGGCAAGGACTGCGGCGAGCCGGAGCGCGCGCCGATGTGCGGCGTGCCTTTTCATGCCGTAGACCCGTATATAGGCAAGCTTGTCGGCAAGGGCTACAAGGTTGCCATCTGCGAGCAGACGGAGGATCCCGCGCTTGCCAAGGGACTTGTGAAGCGCGATGTCATCCGCATGATAACGCCCGGCACGCTAATGGAATCATCCCTGCTTGATGAAAAGAAAAACAACTACATATGCGCGATATATGCCGCGCCGGATTGCTACGGCATAGCTTTTGCCGATATATCTACCGGTCAGACCTCGGCAACATGGTTTGACGGGGACAACAGGGCGCAGCGCCTGCTCTCCGAGATAGGCACATATGCGCCGCGCGAGGCTGTGCTTTCCTGCGCGTGCTCGGTTATTCCCGAGGCTTCCGACTTCATGCGCGAGCGTCTGCGCTGTACGATAAACGAGGCTCAGCCCGACCGTTTTCGCGCCGAGTCGGCACTCTCTGCCGCAGAGGAGCATTTTTCGCCCCTGCCCGATGATTTTACGGAAAACAATCCCGCACTTCTCGCTCTCGGCGGGCTTATCTCCTATGTTGAGGAGACGCAGAAAACAAGCCTTTCCAATATTGGCTCGCTCAATTATTACCGCGACGGGCAGTATCTGGAGATAGATGTGAATACACGCCGCAATCTCGAGCTCTGCGAGACGATGCGCCGCGCCGAGAAGAAGGGCACACTGCTCTGGGTGCTGGACAAGACAAAGACTGCGGCAGGCGCGCGACTGCTGCGCAAGTTTATAGATTTCCCGCTGAAAAATCCCTATCATATCGAGCGCAGGCTCGCTTCCGTGGAGAAGCTTTACGCACGTGTCGCCGAGCGCGGCGAAATAGCGGAGCAGCTCGCGGGTGTCATGGACTTGGAGCGGCTGATAACAAGAATAGTTTACGGCACGGCGAACGCCCGCGACCTGCGTGCCGTCGCCGCCACGCTCGAGAAAATTCCGCCGATACGCGATATCATAGCTTCGTTTTCCGCGGGCGAGCTTCCCGGCATATATGCCGAGCTTGACCCGATGGAGGATTTGCGCGCGATAATAGAAGCGGGCATAAAAGAGGATCCGCCTTTCTCCGTGCGCGAGGGCGGCATTATACGCGACGGCTACAATGCCGATGTCGATTATCTGCGCTCTGTGATGACGAGCAGCAAGTCTCTCATCGACAATATAGAGGCAACGGAAAAGGAAGCGACGGGCATACGCACGCTGAAGGTCGGCTATAACAGGGTTTTCGGCTATTACATAGAGGTTTCAAAATCGTTTGTCGGAAGTGTTCCCGAGAGATATATAAGAAAGCAGACGCTTGCAAACTGCGAGCGCTACATAACGGAAGAGCTCAAGGATATGGAGGCGCAGATACTCGGCGCGGGAGAGCGCGTGACTGCGCTGGAATATCAGCTCTTCACAGATATACGCCTGAAGCTCGCCGAAAATGTCCACCGCATTCAGAAGGCGGCATATCTGCTCTCCAAGCTTGATGTTTTCCTATCGCTTGCCGAGGTGGCGCAGAGAAGCGGATATACGAGACCGACCGTTGACTACGGCGACAGGCTCTGCATAAAAGACGGGCGCCATCCCGTCGTCGAGCAGACGGCGAGTGACTCGCTCTTCATCCCGAACGATACGGAGCTTGACTGCCGCGGCAATCGTTTTGCGCTGATAACGGGACCGAATATGGCGGGCAAATCGACATATATGCGTCAGGTGGCGCTTATCTGCATCATGGCGCAGATAGGTTCTTTTGTTCCGGCGAAAGAAGCGCACATAGGCGTTGTGGACAAGATATTCACGCGCGTCGGTGCCTCGGATGACCTTGCCATGGGCAAATCCACCTTCATGCTCGAGATGAGCGAGGTGGCATATATACTTGCAAACGCGACGAAAAAGAGCCTTATTATTTATGATGAGATAGGCAGAGGCACGAGCACCTTTGACGGAATGAGCATCGCGCGTGCCGTCGCCGAGCATACGGTGAATAAGATAGGCGCGAAAACGCTTTTTGCCACGCATTATCACGAACTGACCACGCTCGAGGACGAGCTTGACGGCGTGGTGAACTACAATATCGCGGCAAAGAAGAAGCATGACGATATCGTTTTCCTGCGTAAGATAGTGCGCGGAGCGGCGGACGACAGCTACGGTATTGAGGTGGCAAAGCTCGCGGGCGTTCCCTCTGCCGTGGTAAGGCGAGCAAAGGAAATTCTCTCTTCGCTTGACGATGGCGCGGCGCAAACCGCACCTGCGCACCGCAGGGCGGAGGAGGACGAGCCGCAGATGCTTTCATTCGGGAGCATGGCGGAAAATGAGATAACGGATAAGCTTTCAAAAACGGATATCAATACGCTGACTCCGCTCGAAGCGCTGAATCTTGTATACGAACTCAAAAAAATGATACCCTGATGAAAGGATAAACGAATGGGAATAATCAATGTTCTCGATATGAGCGTGGCGAACCTGATCGCCGCAGGCGAGGTTGTGGAGCGACCTGCCTCGGTGATAAAGGAGCTTGCCGAAAACGCGATAGATGCGGGTGCGCGCAGTATCACCGCCGAGATAAAGCGCGGCGGGGTCTCCTTCATGCGCATAACCGATGACGGATGCGGCATGACTGCGGAGGATGCCGTTGCATGTCTGCGCCGCCATGCCACAAGCAAAATCCATACGGCGGCGGATCTCTCTGGCATAACTACGCTCGGATTTCGCGGAGAGGCGATGGCGGCTATCTCCGCCGTTACAGATATGCGGATAATGACGCGTCTGCGCGGCGAGACGGCAGGCACGCTCGTCCGGTGCGAATACGGAAGCGTATCCGAAGTTTCAGAGGGCGGCTTTCCCGAGGGGACTACCGTCATCTGCGAAAATCTCTTCGCAAGAACACCTGCCAGACTGAAATTTCTGCGCTCCGATGTATCGGAGGGGATAGCTGTCTCCTCCCTCATGGAGAAAATGGCACTCTCTCATCCCGAGATAGCCTTTCGCTATATATGCGACGGCGAAATGCGCTTTTCCACCGCAGGCGACGGCAACCTCAAAAATGCGGTGTATTCCGTTTTCGGCAAGGGCTTTGCCTCCCGCATGACCGAGGCTTCGGCAAGGAGCGGGGGCATCTCCGTCAGCGGATATATCAGCACACCCGAGAATGTCCGCGGAAACAGGAACATGCAGCTTTTCTTCATAAATTCGCGCTCTGTACGGAGCAGAACGATGACGGCGGCACTCGAGGCGGCATACAGCTCGTATATCCCGCAGGGAAAATTTCCCTCGTGCGTGCTCTTTCTGAAAATTCATGCCTCGGCTGTGGATGTGAATGTGCATCCCGCAAAGCTGGAGGTGAAATTTTCAAATGAAAAGGAAATCTTTGATGCCGTTTACTATACGGTGCGCGGTGCGCTTGATGCGAAATTAAACCGCCCCGCCTTTGACCTCATAAAGAAATCGCGCGAGATGACGGATGAAAAGCTTAAAGTCGTTTCCGGCTTTGCGCCGATAGATGAAAAGAAGCATACGCAGGAGGCGCTTCCCGATTTGCGCTATGCCGGAGAGGGAAAGCCTGAAGCAAAATCAAAATCGGAAACAAGAACAGAGCCGGAAGCTGAAAGCTTCGGTTCGGCGGCTTCGCGTTATGCGGCAAACGAGATAGAGCCGATATTTGCACCCGAGCGTGTATACGCCGATGTGCCGCATAATAAGCCGCTCCATGAGGAGAGTACATTCTCCTATGCGGAAAAAACAGATGCAAAGGTCAGTGCGCCGACAGAATTTCAGGCGGCAAAGACCGAGCCGAAAGAGCCATTCGGCGGGTCAGTTAAAACATATCAGACCGATGTAAAGCAGAGCGACGGCTTCTACGGCGACACCGATGCGAGGATAGGCGGACATATAGCAAATGAACTTCCCGAATATCGCATAGTCGGCGAGGTTTTTGAGAGCTATATAATAATGGAAACCGAGGGTAAGATGCTGATAATAGACAAGCACGCGGCGCATGAACGCATAAACTTTGAGCGTATGAGAGCAAATATGAGTCTCTCCGATCCGTATATGCAGGCGTTGCTTGTTCCCGAGGTGCTGACGCTTTCGGGTGCGGAGCTCGACGCTGCGCTGAATTTCGGCGCGGAGATAAGCGCCGTAGGCTTCCTTTTTGAGATAAGCGGCAACAACATGGTTATTCGCGCCGTTCCGCAGGATATGGGTATCGCCGATGCAAAGGAGCTTTTGCAGACGCTTGTTTCTGCGGCGGCGGATAATCCGGCGGCACTTGAAACGAAGAAACGCACGGTATTTGAGCGCGCACTCTATCAGACCTCCTGCAAAGCCGCGATAAAGGCGGGCAGGCATTATGACGATGTGCATATCCGCTGGATATGCGAAAATCTGCTCAGATACGATTGTATAAAATACTGTCCGCATGGGCGTCCCGTTGCCTTTGAACTCACAAAAGGCGAGATGGACAGGCGCTTCGGCAGAACTTGATTTTTGAGGTAGATAAAAATGTTCACTCTTATTAAAAAAGATAAAAAAGCCCGTCGCGGCAGATTTGAAACGGTACATGGGACGGTGGAAACGCCTGTTTTCATGAATGTAGGCACATGTGCCGCGATAAAAGGCGGCATTTCTACTATGGATCTGAAGGAAATCGGCTGTCAGATAGAGCTTTCCAATACGTATCATCTCCATGTGCGTCCGGGCGACAATGTGATACGCGATATGGGCGGCATACATAAGTTTTTCAACTGGGACAGACCCGTGCTGACAGACAGCGGCGGTTTTCAGGTGTTTTCCCTTGCGGGGCTCCGCAAGATAAAGGAAGAGGGCGTTTATTTCAATTGCCATATAGACGGGCATAAGATTTTTATGGGTCCCGAGGAGAGCATGCGTATTCAGTCGAACATCGCTTCCACCGTGGCGATGGCATTTGACGAATGTATAGAAAATCCCTCGCCGCGCGATTATGTAATGAAAAGCGTAGAACGCACGACGCGTTGGCTCGAGCGTTGCAAGGCGGAAATGGCAAGGCTGAATTCGCTCCCCGAAACGATAAACAGAAATCAGATGCTTTTCGGAATAAATCAGGGCGGCACATATGACGATATCCGCATAGGTCATATGCAGGATATAGCTGCGCTCGACCTTGACGGATATGCGATAGGCGGTCTTGCGGTGGGCGAGAGCGCGGAGGAAATGTACCGTATAATCGACGCCGTAGAGCCGTATATGCCCGAAAATAAGCCGCGCTACCTCATGGGAGTCGGCACGCCGATAAATATACTTGAGGCAGTTTGGCGCGGTGTGGATTTCTTCGATTGCGTCATGCCCAGCAGAAATGCCCGCCATGGTACGATTTTTACATGGAAGGGAACAGTCAATGTAAATAATCAGAAATACATGCGAGACCCTGCACCAATAGATCCCGATTGCGGTTGCCCTGCCTGCCGCAACTATTCAAAGGCATATATCCGTCATCTGCTCCGCGCGGGAGAAATGCTCGGAATGCGTCTCTGCGTCCTGCATAATCTCTATTTTTATAATGAGCTTATGGCGAAGATACGCGATGCGATAGACGGAGATTATTATGAGGAGTTTTATCGCAAGTATATTGATATTCTCGGAAAGAGAATATAGGATATAAAAATAAAGAGAAGTCGCATGCGACTTTTCTTTATTTTTGAGATAGTTTTCTTTTATCGTACTTTTGCGTGAAGAAGAGGAGGGTTCAGGGTGGCGTAGCCACCTCTGAACGGCGTCGCCGAGACGGAGTATACCAAAAATCATCAAAGAGAGCGTTCCCCTCTCTTTGAGAACTCACCCTGTCGCCTCGCGGCGACCAGTGCGAACAAAGTGCCACGACCGTCCCGCTATAGCATAGCCACGGCTACAGGTTCGAAACGCTCAAGCGCCGACTCGGATTCGCTGCTGTGCCATGTCAGGCTATGGCGAATCTCGCGGTTCAAGTTTGGGTGCGGAAATTGGGAAGTTCGTGCGCTGACGGGATGAAGAGTGCATTTTTGCTTTTTCTTTTGGCTATATTTGGATTTTTTTGTAGGGCGGTGGCTTGCTGCCGCCGTATAGAAATATAGGTAAACTTTTCTCTTATCGTACTTAAATGAAATCCATGCCCCCGCTTGTCGGCTGTCATTGACACTTCTGCAGCAGCGTTTCTGCCGAAAGGCGTATTGTCCGATCGCCGGAAGTATCGGCTGCCTTTTTCAATGTCTGCACGGATTGCCCGATTAAAATACCCCATTGCAGGCAGAAAGAAGCCGCATTGACTTTCACCCTGTCATCTTAGTGATTAAGTAACATAAGCAGTGCTTCTTTGCTCATATTCCGCTTCATTTCATCCTGCAATTTATAAAGCTTTTTGAAAGCCGCATTGTGCAGTCGGACTTTCGCTTTATCTGCATAGTCGTTTTCGGTGCACTGCTGCAACGATAATTTCACAAATAAATCATAATAATCTTTCATGCGCACCTCAGATATATCGGTTTTTTTACAGCACGGTGCGAAGGAACCGCTCTGCATTGCGGAAGAATATCTTCTCTGCCGTGTCCGCGGAAAATTCCTTTTCCACAGCCGCCGAGAGCTTTTCGATATCTCCGATACCGGTTATCCCCGCGGGAAGCGATGAAACGCCGTCAAAATCACAGCCCGTGCAGATATTATCTGCCAGCCCTATATCAAGATAATGCCCGATGTGAGCTATTATATCCGAAATATCTGCCATGCCGCTCTCGTTCAGGTGCGACGGCGCCATGCTTATGCCGATGATACCGCCCGAGGCGGCAATTCTCCGCGCCCGCTCGTCCGTGAGATTGCGTGGATGCTCGCATACGGCAAAGGAATTTGAATGTGTGGCGATTATCGGCTTGCCTGTACTCTCGGCTATGTCGAGACATTCGTCGGTGAGCTTGCCCGAGCCATGCGAAACATCTATGACAATGCCTTTTTCCATCGCTGTTTTCACAACGCGCCTGCCGAAGGCGGTCAGCCCCTTCTCTGTATCAAAGGCGCCGCCGATACAGCCCTCGCCTTTCCACACGAGCGTGAGAAAACGCACGCCCGCATCGTAAAGCTCATCTGTACGCCATATCTTTGCGTCCAGTATATTCCCGCCCTCGACGGCGAGAAAAAACGCTCTTTTGCCCTCGGAAAAAGCCGCTTCGCACTGCGCAAAGCTTGTACAGAGTGCGGCTTTTTCGTTTTTTTCTATTTCAAGCTTCAGATTTTCGAGAACGGCGGCAAACTGGCTCCAGCCCTCTCCGTTTGAGAGGTCATTCTGCGACCATATTGCCATTATCTGAGCATATTTTTCAAAGTTCTGTGCCGCCTCCAGCGATATATGAAGCGAATTTCGGGAAAGCGGCTCTTTTTTCTTGAACATCTCAAAAGCGGTATCACAATGTGTATCAATATAATTCATGAATACCTCCTGCCGCCACGGTTATTTTTCGTATGCGTCCGCCGTGACAGCGTTTTCTATATGTTTTATTTCTCCGCGAAAGCTGCCGTTCTGCTCAAAATAAACCTCGATGACATCTATGCGGGGTTTTTTCTTCACATCATGCTGTCGCAGATATTGCGCGGCGCAGGCGAGAAGATTTTGTGCCTTTTTCGGTGTTACCGCGGCGCAGGGGCGCCCGTATTTTGCGAGTGAAGGCAGCTTTCTGCGGCTTTTTACTTCCACAAAAAGTATATGCGTGCCGTTTTCGCATACGATATCTGTTTCAAGATGACCTGCGCGGAAATTCCGCTCGGTGACATTATATCCCTTATTTTTAAGAAACTCCGCGGCTATATCCTCGCCGATATTGCCGCGTGCTTTTCTGTCCTTTTTCATCATTTATCAAGAAAAGAGAGAAAGCTGCGCCTGTGCACAGGGCACGGACCTATCTCGCGCACCTTTGCCATATGCTCTGCCGTCGGATAACCCTTGTGCTTGGCAAAGCCGTATTCGGGATAGAGCGCATCAAGCGCGAGACACTCGCGGTCACGCGTGACCTTGGCAAGGACGGAAGCCGCCGCTATCGAGGGGCTTTTTGCATCGCCGCCGACTATCGTGACTACCGGCAGAGGGAAATCCTTTGCGCGGTTGCCGTCTATGAGCGCGAGTGAAGGCATTTCGGGCAGAGCCTCTATGGCGCGGCGCATGGCTATCATCGTAGCGCCGAGGATATTGTGCTCGTCTATCTCGGCGGGGGTCGCTTCCCCTATGCCGAAAATGCAGGTTTCTTTTATTATATCAAAGAGCGCTTCGCGCTTCTTTTCCGAGAGCTTTTTGGAGTCGTTGAGCCCGTCTATGCAGAGCCCGTCGGGCATTATCACGGCGGCGGCAACGACATTTCCCGCGAGCGGACCTCTGCCCGCTTCATCCACGCCGCAAATCATGCGGTAGCCCTTTTCATGATACATATTTTCAAATGTATATTCCAGCATATTTACCTCACTTTGCCGCGGGAAGCTCAAGCGTGATTCTGCCTATTTTACCCGAACGGAATTCATCGAGCAGCATATTTGCCGTGCGCTCAAAATTTATCTCTCCGCCCGAGATGAGAAAACCGCGCTTTTTGCCGATTAGCTCGGCTATTTCCCAGTCCTGCAAATCCGCAATTACAGATGGCTCACCCAGCTTGTATCGCTCGCAGAGGAGCGCGGGGCAGAGCTCGCGCAGGCGGCGGCAGAGAATAACGGCAAGCATTTCCGTATCCATTATTTCATCCTTGATTGCACCTGTCAGTGCAAGGTTTTCGCCGACGGTCTTATCATCAAATTTAGGCCAGAGCACGCCCGGAGTATCGAGCAGATCTATGCCGAGCGAGGTTGTCACCCATTGCTTATTCAGCGTGACGCCCGGGCGGTTTTCCACCTTTGCCTTCTTATTTTCGGCGAGACGATTGATAAGCGAGCTTTTGCCGACATTCGGAATGCCGACTATCATGGCGCGGAGCTTTCTGCCCTCCATGCCCTTTTCGCGCCAACGGTCAAGCCGCTCGGCGCATAGTCCGCGAACGGCGGGAGCTATTTCGTTTATGCCCGCGCCTGTCCTGCAATCGTAGAAAATGGCGCTCTCGCCTGTTTTCTCAAAATATTCGCGCCATTTTGCCGTGGCGTCCGGCGAGGCGAGCGATGCTTTGCTCAGCAGAACAAGTCTCGGCTTTGCCTCGGTGAGCCTTGCTATCTCGGGGTTTCGCGAGCTTTGCGGTATGCGCGCGTCGAGAAGCTCCAGTGTGAGATCCACCTGCTTCATGTTTTCCGCTATCATGCGGCGCGTTTTCGCCATGTGCCCGGGGAACCATTGTATTGTGGTTTTTACAGAGTCCATTTGAATCAACCTTTTGTAGTGTTATTTTTTCTGAATAAAGTATGTTTGTGTTTGTTGCACTTGCACTTTATCGTACTTTTCAGTGACCAAAAGTACCAAAAGTCATCAAAGAGAGCGTTCCTCTCTCTTTGAGAACTCTTCCCCTGTCTCGGCGACGCCAACCAACGCACTGCGTGCATTGGTTCATTCCCCGCGTGCACGAGTTAGTCGCGCGAGCTATGCGTGGAAAGTGCGTGCGGCACATGGCAGAGTAAAAGTCGGCAGTATCGCTCCCTCCGCAATCTCATACTACCACGCGTGCGAACATATCACACGAGATAGCCGAGCAGATTCGTGCACGCATTGTCTGCACGCCCGCTGAAAGTCTAATATGTGCGCTGACGGAAGCGGGAATTTTTGCCAGCCTTCTCCTGCGGGAGAAGGTGTCGCGCGAAGCGTGACGGATGAGGTGTTACCATGCGCGTATTGCAAAAAAACCTATCTCGCTATGTTCGCACACAGACCCGCACCATTACTTCGACCCGCGAGGTTCGCCATAGCCTGACATGGCACAGCAGCAAATCCGAGTCGGCGCTTGAGCGTTTCGAACCAGTAGCCGTGACTATGCTATAGTTGGACGGTCGGGGAAGTGTGTTCGCACCGGTCGCCGCGAGGCGACAGAAAGAGTTCAAAAGAGGAATTCCTTCCTCTTTTTGTCCTTTTCGTTCTTTTCGGACAAGCGAAAAGAACGTCAAAAGAAAAGTTTCTTTTATGTATTTATGAAAGACCATTGGTTGACTTTGGTTTTCTCGCCTTTCCTGATTCCCGACGACCCGAAATGCGTGCCGCAGGCAATTTGTTTTGGTAAAAATCACAAATTAAAGAATAAAAATGCTATCATATGCTTGACAAAATATAAAAATTATGGTATAATACAAACGAAAGGATAATTAAAAATGGAGGTGATACCGTTGAACAGCGGAATTTAAGACGATTTCCGAAAAAATAAAAAATATTGAAAGGAACTATATTATGAAAAAACGATGCCTCACAGGCAGGCTGATTTCCCTTGTAATGACCGTGGCAATGCTGCTTGCGATGATGTCATTATTTTCATCATGCGGCGAGAAAGAGGCTTATGTCCCCGGCTCTCACGAGCTCGGAACAACGGGAATATCGGTTTATCCCGAAATGGTAAAAGTCGACCTGGAATACGGCTCGCAAGACCTGAATTTCCCGCTTTACTTCGTTTCCGCCAAGCTCCTTTCTGAAGATAAAATAAAATTCGTTCGTCTGGAAGGCGAAAATGTTGATTATTTTGAAAAAACAGCCATGACAAGACGACAACTGGAAAATGTCACGGATGTTGAAATAAACGGCAAATATTTATATAGCTACAGTTTCAGGTCATATATCGATATAGATTATTTTACCCCGAAGCAGATGCAGCCGCCGGATATATGGGATATACGCGTAGACAACGTAGTTATCAGCATCGATGGTGAGGAATATCCTATCAAGCTTGTAAATCCCGTGAAATATAAATATCACTATAATCACGGTGGCTATAATGATATTGAAGGCAACCATATGTACGGACCTATCGTGGTATATACATTTGGTCTGACTGAGAGGTATCCCACAAATATCCACAATTATACAAGCGATATCCTTGTAAAAGATTTTTATTTCTCCGATTTTCTCGATGTCACAAGTAAAAAGCTGTATTGTCAGGGAGTGTATCTCGGAGAGCTGACAGGTGAGAAGCTATATCCGATAGGCAAGCGTTCGCAAGAGGATCGCGAATGGGGCACGGTTTATTTCAATGCGGCTTATCCGAAAAATTCCAAAGGCACAGATTTTGATTATATACTCTGCACATCTGTACTCGAATATCAGATAGAGGGTGACAATACGGTATATAAAATGAAATTCCCTTTCAATGCGCAGGGCTTGGGCAACAGAGAGACTGCCGAAAAGCTTCTCGCTTATGTTGATACCCTCGGTTGATTTCGGCTTGAAACAGAATACAAAAGGCGGCAGGGCTCGTGTCCGACCGCCTTTTTCGGTTTTGCGGCGGAAAATTTCCGCCTTTTCCTCGGAAAATCGCGGAAAATTTCAAAAAAGTTATTGACAAATCATCATAGTGTGTGTATAATATATAGGCAATCCGAAGACAGCAGGTTTTTGTAAAAGCTGAGCTATCCTGCCGAGGAGAGATTTATAAAGCGATTTATTGTCTTTCCGTATGCTTCATTGCGGAAAGATTTTTTATTTTCAAGCTTGGCTTTATTATTACGAAAGGTGGTGTAATTATGCCAAGTGTACAGGTTCTTGAGCAGAAGAAGCAGATTGTTGCCGACCTTACCGAAAGACTGAAAAAGTCTATCGCAGGTGTTATCGTCAATTATTCCGGTATCACCGTTGAGGACGACACGGCTATGCGTGCCGAACTGAGAAAGAGCGGCGTTGAATACACTGTCATTAAAAACACTCTCACAAAGAGAGCTTGCGATGATGTCGGTTATTCGGCTCTGGCTGCATCTCTTGAAGGTATGACTGCTGTCGCTACGAGTGAAAATGATCCCGTAGCCGCTGCAAAGATACTCAAAAAGTATGCTGACAAGATTGAAAGCTTCGAAATCAAGGCAGGCTTCGTAGATGGTTCCATTCTCGATGCCGCAGGCGTAAACGAGCTTGCTGAGCTCCCCTCCAAGGAAGCGCTCATTGCAAAGGTTCTCGGAAGTCTCCAGTCTTCTCTCTATGGTCTGGCTTATGTTCTCCAGGCTTATGTGGACAAGCAGAACGGCGAAGATACCGCTGCTTAACCCATCACAGCGCCTGACGGCGCACAAAATTCTTTAAAAAATTCATTTAAATTACGGAGGAAATTATCATGGCATCTGAAAAGATTACAGCAATCATTGATGAAATCAAGACACTTACTATCCTCGAAGTAGCTGACCTTGTAAAGGCTCTCGAAGAGGAATTCGGCGTATCCGCTGCTCCTGTTGCAGCAGTTGCAGTTGGCGGCGCAGCAGCTCCCGCAGCTGAAGAAAAGACAGAGTTTGACGTTGTCCTCAAGGACTTCGGCGCTAAGAAGCTCGATGTTATCAAGGCAGTTCGTGAGGCTACAGGTCTCGGTCTTAAGGAAGCTAAGGAACTCGTTGAGAGTGCTCCCAAGGCTGTTAAGACCGGTGCTTCCAAGGAAGAATCCGAAGCTCTCAAGACAGCTCTTGAGGCTGCAGGCGCAACTGTTGAAATTCAGTAATTTCGATAGAATAAAAAAACCGCTTTCCGATGGGAAGCGGTTTTTTTCTGTCTCTGTAACATAAGCAGCCAAAAAATATATTCTTACCGTAAATGCGCAGACTTCCCCACGATGCCGTATCTTGACAAGACGCATAAAAATTTTCAGTTCAGCAGCAGGAGAGCAAAGCTGAAATAGAGGATATACAGCATCCACAGCGCAAAGGCAAATATCGCATAGGCGGCAATACGGTTTATTTTCAGTGCGATGGAGAAAAGCGCCGCACAGGCGAGCATTATTATAAGCACAAGGAGCGTGCCGAGCAGAAATTCAGCCGCCGTGAACATCACCGGAATCCATACGTATACAAGTATCAGCGCGCAGGCAAAAAGCACTGTCCCGCGCGTTTTCTGCTTTGCGATGCAGCCTGCCGGCGTAGATATGATTATTGCCTGCGACACGGCAAAAAGCGCCACTGCTATTCCGAAGAAAAAGCACATGAAAAACGGTGAAAACGCACATTCGGGGAAAATTATTTCATCGCAGGCATCGCCGTCCACGCCGCCTATGGCAAAGATAATGCCGAGTGTGACTGCCGCGGCGGCAAATATTATCACGAGGGTCGTATTTATGCAAGAAAGCTCACGGCGCACACGCCGCTTTGCATCAAGAAAGCTTGTATTCATCTCATTCGCCTCACTGTCATGTATTCTTGTATGATTATATTCGTTCCGGCAGAAAAATATGAATAGCCTTCGGCACGGCACTGAGCATAGTGTTTTTCTTAAATGAATGATATTGGTCGTGAGCCTCAGCTTTTTATTATACCCTTCGCAGTTTTGCGTATGTCGCCATGAGTTTCTTTGTTCCCACACGGTCAAAGGCTATCTCATAGAGCGTATCCGCGCCCATTTCGCGCACGGAAAGCACTGTGCCTTCGCCAAAAACGGCATGAGAGACTCTTGTACCGATTGAGAAAATATCCATCTGCTTTGTTTTTCCGACATTGCCGATAGCGCTCGGCTTCGAGAAGAGCTCGGCGGAGATTTGCGCCTTCCTTTTTGTCGGATAAGGCGGTTGTTCATATGCCTGCTTCTGAACGCGCGAATCTTCCCTATATCGCTCATCAATTTCCTTGATGAAGCGTGACGGCGGATTGTATTGCGTTCTGCCGTAGAGCAGGCGCTCGCGCGTATGTATCATAAAGAGCCGTACCTTTGCTCTCGTTATCGCTACATAGGCGAGCCGGCGTTCCTCCTCCAGCTCGGCTTCATCTATTGCCGATTGCTGACCCGGGAAAAGCCCCTCCTCCATCCCGGGGAGAAATACTATCGGAAATTCCAGTCCCTTTGCACTGTGCACCGTCATCAGTGTGACGGCATCAGCCTCGCTGTCATAATTATCGACATCGGCGATGAGCGCTATTTCCTCGAGAAAGCCCGCGAGACTGATTTCCTCTTCCTCGTGCGATTCCTCATATTCAACTATATTTGAAATAAATTCATCCACGTTCTGGCGTCTGTCCGGCTCTTCTCCGTGCGCCTCGGCGGCGAGAAGCATATCGCGATAGCCCGAGAGCTGCACCGTATTTTCGGCAAGCTCATGAAGCGGGAGTTTCTCCGCCATATCACGCAGGCTGTTTATGAGGCGGCAGAAAGCATCGAGCTTTGATGCCGATTTTGAAACCGACGGATACTCTGCGGCATGCTCCATAACGGAAAACAGACTTTTTCTCTCGGTTTCGGCAATAAGAGAAAGCGCATCCACCGTAATATCTCCTATTTTACGCTTCGGCTCGTTGATGATACGCTTCAGACGCAGGTCATCATCGGGATTGTTTATGACCTGCAGATATGCAAGAACATCTTTTATTTCTTTTCTGTCATAGAATCTGTTTCCGCAAAGCACACGATACGGTATGCCGCTTCGCACAAGCGTATTTTCTATATTGTTTGACTGCACATTTGTGCGATAGAGTACGGCAAAATCTCCGTATTTTCGCTTTTCGCGGACGATAAGCTCCATTATCTTGTTTACAATGAATTTGCCCTCGTCATTTTGCGTCTGCACTTCCTTTATATAAACCTTATCTCCCTCGCCCGCATCACACCAGAGCTCCTTGCCGCGCCTGCCGAAATTATTGTGTATTACAGAGTTTGCCGCACCGAGAATATTCTCGGTAGAGCGGTAATTCTGTTCAAGCTTGATTATTTTGGTGTTCGGTATCTTGTCATCAAAATGGAGGATATTGTCTATCGTCGCACCGCGGAATTTATATATGCTCTGGTCATCATCGCCGACAGCCATTATGTTATTGTAGCCGCCGCCGATAAGTCTCGTCAGCTCAAACTGTGCGGGGTTTGTATCCTGAAATTCATCCACAAGAACATATTGGAATTTTCTCCTGTAATATTCGAGCACATCGGGATTTTCGCGGAGCAGCTTCACCGTAAACATAATTATATCGTCGAAATCCATGGCGTTTGCTTCGGCAAGCCTTCCCTGATAGAGCGTATAGAGCGATGAAATCTGCTGGAGACGATAGTCCATGCCTGCCTCCGCATCAAATCCGTGAATATCCGTCAGCTTGCCTTTGGCGCGGCTGATATATGAGAGTGCCGTTTTCGGCGGGATGCTCTTTTCATCTATGCCGAGCTGCTTTATACATTCCGACATCAGCTTTTTCTGGTCGTCGGTATCATATATGGTAAAGAAGGAGGAAAAACCGAGCTTTGTCGCATGCGTGCGCAAAATCCGCAGACACATTGAATGAAATGTGCCGCACCAGATATCCTTTGCCGCTTCGCCAACGAGCGCGGAAAGGCGCGTTTTCATCTCGTTTGCCGCCTTGTTTGTAAATGTTATCGCGAGCAGATTCCACGGAGCGCAGAGCGGCGTGGCAAAGCCCGCGAGAAGCTCATCGGAGGGCATTTCATCAGCTGCAGCGGCACTCTCAAGCGCCTCCAGCTCCTCCTCCGAGAGGGAAGAAGGTACAAGCGGACAGAAATATGCATTGCCATAGCGGAGTATGAAGGCTATTCTATGCACAAGTACGGTAGTTTTACCCGTGCCCGCACCTGCCAGCACAAGGAGCGCACCGTCTGTTGTATATACGGCTTCACGCTGTCTTTCATTGAGAAATGAATATTTTTTATCAAAAAGTGCCCGCTTTGCCTTTATATATCTTTCTTCCATGTTGTTTTTCAGCATTTTTCTTTTTCCTTATCTGCTTTTCTTTATATTCAGTATACCATAAATTCCGCCGCGAATCAACATAAAAAGTAAAAACCGTCGGATTTTTTGCCGACGGTTTAATATGACTGTTCAAGCCTCTGATTTTTCTGCCGCGGCTTTTTTGGCTTCTATATATGATGTGACTTCGTCCCGCTCTATGCCGAGCGCATACGCAAATTCATCATAGAGTACCTTTTCGGCAGAGGTAAGCGCCGCTTCGTCTGTCACGCGGAGCTTTTTGCCGCATGCCGAGAGCGCTTTTCTGCGCAGACGGAGCGTCTTTATCATGCGGGTTATGCGCTTGCGGTCGCCCGAGGAGGCAACCTCTTTTATTTTTGCCGTGCGCTCGCGGTCATTTTCTATCCAGTCAAAGGGCTTTTCCGGTATGGAAGAATCGATTATTTTATCTACCTCGGTTTTTGTGAGCAACCGATTCATTTTATCGGAGAGCGGACTGTCCACGGGCACAAAAATCACCGATTTTTCATCGTGAATAGGGCGCAGAATATAATATTCTCTCTGCTTTCCCCCGAAATCACAATTTTTTATTTCCGCTATTCTGCAAACACCGCTTGTCCTGTAAACCACCAAATCGTTTGCGATAAATTTCATGTCTATCCTCCTTTGACAAAATAGAATAGGCGACGGATTATCCGCCGCCTATTCTATTTTACCATATTTCAAAGAAAAATGTCACGGACAAAGTTCACAAAAATGCAATGTGTTTAATAGGGAAATTGCCCAAATCAAAGAATCATCATGAGCTTATTGAGATTTTTCTCTTTTGTTTTCTTGGAAATTGTGAACCAGTCGATTATTGTGAGAATACCGCATACGCCGCCGGTGAGAAGCTTAAGTACTCCGATTCCCGTGTCACCTATCATAAATCTGTCTATACCGAGACCGCCGAGAAGAATGGAGATGATGAGGATTGTCGTGGGATCCTTGAATTCCGTGCACTGAACAAGCGTGAGTTTGTCATCGCTCGCATCGAGAAGCTTCTGCTTGAGAAAAGGTACCTGCTCCTCAGGAAAATACTTTGCGTTTGCCACTAAGAACTGATTTACTACATTAGCGTCCATTTTAAGTTCCTCCAAATAAATTTATAATTTACCCTGTAAAGGAGTAAATCCGGAAATCAAGCCGAAATTTCGCCCGATGGTAAAAGCTACGAGAATAATCGTATATACCGCGAGAAATATGTCGGCGGCACGGCGAAATCTGCGCATAAAAGCGCAATTTCTATGCGCAAAAACAAATACATAGAAAGGAAGCGTGAAAAAGAAAGGATTATAACGGAACGCCGTGGCGAAATCCCCATGAAAAGCATGGATATATGCGCGTGTCAGTCCGCAACCGGGGCAGGTAAAGCCCGTAAGACGAAAAAACGGACAGCCGAAAACGACAAGTGCCGAAAGAGCGGTAAGCACGGCTGTATGTATGAGGATGGTTTTTGCTGTTTTCACATTTCCTCTGCTGATCGTTTATTATGCTATGAGTATATCATAACTTTTTTACACTGTCAACATAATTATGTAAGATATTTACCGTATTTTGAATGAAAATTCAAGTGGTTAATGCTCTTGATATTACGAAAGAATCATGAAGCGACTTTTCTTCTTCTCGCGCTTTTGAGTGACCAAAAGCGCGGCAAAAGTCATTTAAGAGGATTTTCCATCCTCTTAAAAATCTCCTTCCGCGTGCACGAGTTAGTCGCGCGAGCCGTGCGTGGCAAGCGCGTGCGGCAAATGGCAGAGCGAAAGTAGGCGGTTTTGCCGCTCCCCACGCTTTCAGCCATACCACGCGTGCGAACATATCACACGAGAAAGCCGAGCAGATTCGTGCACGCATTGTCTGCACGCCCGCATAATAGGTGTGGCGGGCGTGAATCTAATATGTTCGCTGACAGGATGGAGAGTGCATTTTTGCTTTTTCTGTTGGCTATATTTGGATTTTTTCTTGTAGGGGAATTGACACATATGGGAGCATGTGTGTTGGCGTCGCTGAGACAGGGTACGGCTTAATGCCGCCGTATAGAAACTTTTCTTTTTTCGTACTTTTCAGTGACGAAGAGTTATTTAAGAGGCGTTTTCCCCCCTGTCTCGGCGAGCCAAAGCCCCCCTTTTTTTATCCTTTTCGTTCTTTTCGGGCACGCGAAAAAACACTATAAAGCATCATTTTTCTCAAAAATAAAAATATCTTTCCCAATTTTGCAAGAAATCAACAGGTGAACATCATGAAAGAAATTTTCATACCCACAGCAAAAAAATACGATGGCACGCTCTCCTTTTCGCCGCAGACAATGAGAGTTTGCGCCGGCACCGATGTGCCGTATCGCTGGCGCGTATTCCGAAGCAACCTCACCGCAGGCGATTTTTCGCGTGCCGTGATGCTTCTGGATGCAAAATATTATGCCATGGTCTATATAAACGGTCATGTTGCGGCGCAATATATAACCCGCGGATATGATTTCGACAAGCACTATGATGTGCTTGATATCACGCCGTTTCTCCGAAACGGCACCAATAGCTTTGCCATCCTCACGCACGGCTTCCGCGGCGAAAGCCCACATGATTTCGCGCTCGAGGTGCGCCTTTTTGATAGTGACGGCGAGCGTACAGCCACCTTTGGCACATGGCGATTTGCCGATTATCCCGCGCTCTCCGACAGGAGCAATTTTTTCATCACAAGCTTCGGCGATGAGGAAATTTTCGATGCGAGGATAGCCGATGAACATATTTTCGATGAGGATTATGACTTTTCCTCATGGCAGGAGGCAACGCTTATCGAGGGCAACTATACCCTCGTTCAGAGCGAGCTGAAGCCGCAGAGAATAAAGCCCACAGCGCCCGAAAGGCTAATCGCGCTTGAGACTTTCCGCGAGAGAAGCGGATATGATTTCCATCTCGCGCCCGCAGGCAGATTTGTCATCGCATTCATGACGGAAATGACGGCAAAAACCGATGCTGAGATATTTTTCCGCTTCACCACTAGCGAACACCATCTCTATCTCGACGGCAAACCGATAGACGCGCAGGAAAAAATCAAAATTTCCGCAGGTGCACACAAGCTTGCCTTCTATCTGCTTTCATTCACTCCGCCCGAGCCTGAATTTCTCATAGAAACATCGGGCGAGCTTGACTTCTGCTCCGTCTATTTTGAAAACGCGGCATGGTGCCGCCTTGCCACCCCCGCCGCCGCAGTGGAATATCCATGGAACGAATCGCCGATAAATGTCGCCGTTCCGGAGGAGATAATCGCTGCAGTCGAAGCACCGACCATGAGTGGGATAGCGGCAGAGACAGCGGCAAAGCTTACTCCCGCCGTGGAGAAAAAAGCTTCGCATCTCCACATACTTAAAATCCGTGAACCGCTTCTCACATGCGGGGGCTTTACCGATGAAAAAATAAACGCCGCCATGCCGAGAAAGGCGCTTCACGTTCGCTCTCCCTATTCCGGCGCGGAGAGCTTCATCCCGAGCGGCACGCTCACGGTAGCACCTCCCGAAAGCGCAGACGGCGCCTGCTTTATGCTGGATTTCGGCATGGAACGCACGGGACTCATCAGATTTGAAATAAATGCGCCCGAGGGCACAAAGCTTGAGCTTCACGGCTTTGAACTTATCTCCGATGCGGGCATAAACTACATGGGCACACAGAATACGATGACATATATCTGCCGCGAGGGCAAACAGTGCTATACGGCTCATGTACACCGAGGATTTCGCTATCTCGCCGTATATATTTCGGATTTCAGCCGCCCCGTCACCTTCACGCATTTCGATATCGTCGATATGCGATATGATTGCAATGCGGCAACGCCGTTCCGCTCAAATGACAAGGCACTCGATACAGCCTATGATATGTCGCTCGAAACAGCTTGGCTCTGCATGCCGGAATGCTATGTCGATTGCCCCGGATATGAGCAGTCGATATGGGTAGGCGATGCACGCATAACAGCACAGACAAATATGCTGAATTTCGGTGAATACGGCTTCGATAAATATTTCCTGCGGATAGTAGGCGAGAGCCTTGACGAGCCTTTTCAGAGTATTCAATGGCAAAACAAGCTGTTCGATTCCACAGGCAGATTTTTCACCTTTGCCGCATTTCCGCGCTTCCCGCGCGGCGGGCTGCCTGTATGGTCATTTCAGTGGCTACTCCAGATTTATGACCACTATATGATGAGTGGCGATACAGAAAATCTGCGCTATAATTTCCGCCACGCCTGCATTCAGCTTGAAAATTGCTTCATGCTGACAAACAGTCGTGGGCTGCTCGAGGTTCAGGGCGCATGGAATCTCATCGAATGGGCATATAACGACCTCTCCATGTATGGCGAGGTCATTGGCAATAATGCAATGCTTGTTCTCTGCCTGCGCCGTGCCGCCGATATGGCTGAAATCCTCGGCGAGGATAAAAAAGCGAAGCTTTTCACCGAGAAAGCCGAAGCCTACAGCGCGGCAATAAACAAATACGGCTACAGCGAGGAGAAGCGCGCATATATCGATACGGTGCGCGACGAGTATTCATACGCGCATTATCTCGAATTTTACAAGAAAAAAGGCAGAACTCCGATTTCGTATGAAACATATGCAAGGCAGGTGCGCGTCAGCGTTCAGACAAACACACTCGCATATCTCGCGGGCATTATCCCAAAGGAAAAGGAAGCCGATGCGATGCGCTTCCTCGTAGATAATCTCGATAAGGGTTCGTTTGTAGCAGGTACTCCCGCGCGAAAGACAATAGGCTATCCCACAGAGGCGGAAGCGCCCGGCGGATATGTACATATCGGCTCGCCATTCTTTCTGTTCTTTGCATATGATGCCATCTGCAAATACGGCAGGCATGATCTCATGCTGAAATCTATACGCCGCGAATGGGAAAATATGGCGGCGCATGGTACAAACACCTGCTGGGAGGGCTTCGGCTCCGGCAAGAGCTGGACGCGCAGTATTGCGCACGGCTGGTCGGCTTCGCCGGCAATATATCTGCAAACGGAAATTCTCGGCATAAAGCCGCTCGAGGCGGGCTTTACGAAATTTACCGTCGTGCCGCATAGCGACAGCACGCTCACCCATGCAGAGGGCGCCGTGGCAACGCCATACGGAAAAATCTCCGTCAAATGGGAAAAGCACGGTGATGGCTACAAAATCAAGGTCGATGCTCCCGCGGAATGCGAATATGTAAAATAAAGAAAAAGTGAATATGATAAAACGCAGGAAATCCGCATGCGGATTTCCTGCCTTCCTTTAAATTGATATTAGCGAAAGTTTTAGCTTTCATAAATGTCTTTTGCTGAAAAAGTACAATTACCCCTTCACTTTTTCGGTCTGTACTTTTTCAGCGTCTCGTGTAACGAGACAGATAAAAATGCGCAGAGTCGTCGAATATCCGTTTCGTCGCCGTACAGCCGTACGGCAGAGACGGATTTCGGCGAAAGAAAAAGTGAATATGATAAAAATCAAAGGGAAGCCTCACGGCTTCCCTTCCTTAATTTTGAGTTGATATTACTGAAAAACTTAATCTTCAATAAACCTCTTTTACCAAAAAAGTCACTTACCCTTCACTTTTTCGGTCTGCACTTTTTTAGCATCTTATTACATGCCGCCAAAGCCGGAATGTTCAATACCCTGTACCAGATATCTCTGACAGAAGAGATACATTATCATCAGCGGAGCAATAACCATAAGACCAGCCGTATTTCTAACGGCAACCTTATATGTATCAACGCTTGCACCGGCAAGAGAGCTGAGTGTATCAAGCGTGGGCGGCATTGTCTGCCAGAATTTCGAGCTTGTCAGCAGTATCGTATCAGCTGAAGGCATGAATGTACTCGTATAGAAAATGTCTGTCCACTGCCATGAGAACGAGAGTATGAATACTGTAATAAGCATCGGTACGGATACGGGAAGTATGATGTGGAAGAATGTCTTTATCGGTCCGTAACCGTCAACATACGAGGATTCCTCAAGCTCATCGGGAATGCCGCGATAGAACTGTCTCATTATGTAGATAAAGAGTCCGTTCTTGAAAGCAAGACCAGTGAGCGAAAGCAGAATTATCGGCACGAATGTATTGAGCAGACCCGTACTCATTCCAAGCGCATCATAAAGTCCCGTTTTGTTGAAGAGACCGAAGATATCAAAGAAAGCAAACTTCTGAACGAGAGAAGAAGCTATCATCTGCGGAGGTACTATCATCGTGAAGATAACAAGCAGGAAAAGCGCATTATTACCCTTAAATTTGAACTTGGCAAATCCATAGCCGATGAAAGCACAGATAAACATCTGAAGTCCGCCGCAAACGAGCGATATCAGAGTTGTATTGAGCAGCGCTCTGAAATAATGGTTTTCCGTGATAAGATACTTGTAGATATCCAGTGTAGGATATTTCGGAATCATCTTAACATCGGACTGAATAAAGTCTGTCGGGCTCATGAATGAAGAAGAAATCTTCGAGAAGAACGGGAACAGAATGATATAAGAAAGACCGAGAAGAAGTACAAATCTGAAAATAGCCACGAGGATCTTCTTATAGAAGAAAGCATTCAGATATTTAGCTTTAAGACGCTGTGCGAGAGGAGTTCTGTCAAACTCTACGCGAATTTTATTTTTTGTTTCTTTTTTAATCTTAGGCATATTGTTATCCATTTAAATCCCCTCCCTTCTCAGTCATTTCTGCGCTGGTAGAACACGAATGTTCTGCATATACCGAATACTATCGCAAGCATAAGTATTACCAGTGCAAAGTAGATCCAGCAAGCCGCAGACTGAACAGTGTCAACAGATGTCATAGAACCGCCGCTCTTATTCAGAATGAAGCTCATAACCTTATTGGATTCCGCTGTGAACGAGTCAATAACCGTGTAAACCGAGTTTGCAAGAATCATCGGGCTTATCATCGGGAAGGTAATCTTCCAGAATGTTTCCCATGATGTCGCGCCCTCCATCTGGCACGATTCGTAAATCGAGGGAGAAATGGACTGAAGTCCCGAGAGGAATATCAGCATCTGAACGCCGGAGCGGTTTACTATATTGTAAATATCGTTTACAAGCTGTACGACTACATCCACAAACTTAGATGCTATACCGAGATTTTGGAAAGCCGCCGTCAGATCCATCGCGGAGATGAAGCTTGTTCCGCCGTCTACCATGCCCATGTCAAGTCCCTCAAGACTGCTCATGCTTGTTATGATGGCGTTACCGTTGTCTATTTTTGCGATAATACCCGCGCCGATAACAACCGGAATAAAGAATATCGCACGGAATGCCGCTCTGCCGACCATCTTCTGGTTCAGGAGAACCGCCACGAAAAGGGAGAGAAGAATGATAGCCACTATCTCTACGACCTGATCAAAAAAGCTGGTAAAGAGGAATTCCTTGAAAAGGATACCCTGCTCGGCGTCAACAGTGAGGTTGAGCGCCGCCTTGTAGTTTGCAAGTCCTACCCACTGGAGCTGGTATCCGAAGCCCTCGAGAGCCGAGAGCTGCCTGTAGTCTGCCACGCTGTAGCAAAGAGATTCCCATATAGCCGATGCATAGATAAATACGAGACCGATGACAAACGGTGCCACAAATATCCATCCGACTCTCGACTTTTTCTCTGTCAGAGAGGCATGAGGCGTGAAAAAGTTTTTAAGCTTTGTTGCGAAGCTTGTCTTTTCTGTTGTATTGTTGCTCATTTATATTCACCTCTCCTTTCAGTCAATTTTGATATAGCTTCTTGCGGCTATCAGCTCATATCTCGTATCTGAAACCTTGACTATAACACTGCCTGTAGTGTAGTTTACAAACATTGTCTTGCCATCTGCCATGGTCACCTTCACGATGTCTGTGCTGTTGGTAGCCATTGCGGAAAGTGACAATTCGATATTTTCCTTGGCACGTGCGATCTGCGAGCTTGAGCCGGAAGCAAGTGCCTTTTCGAGCGTTTCGTAAAGCTTGCTGAAGTTTGCGGCACCCTTTGTCGTAGGCGTCTGCGCCGTAACAGCCTCAAAGCCCTGCGGTGCAAAGGTCTTGCCCTCTGCATTCTTTGCATTGATAAAGCTGTTTGCCGCGAGAACTACAGCCTTGCCGTCCACATAAACGGTTACATCAAATGAGTTGTAGTTGATATAGAATGTTGTCTCGCCCTTGCCGGAGGTGTAGGTTACGCTTACCGCATTTCCTACATTATTTACACCGACAAGCTGCTTTACGCTTGTGAGATGCTTCTCCGCAGCCTCAAAAGCGGTTTTCTTTGCGGCTTCGTCTGCGAGTGCATCGCCTGCCTGTCTGCCGTCGGCAATAAGCTTATCCGTATACTTGACAGCCTCATAATATGCTGCCTTTTTCTCCTCGTAGTCCTTCTCTGCCGAAGTGAGCTGATCAAAGAGGATATAAGCATCATCTGCGGAAAGTCTGAATGCTGTCAGGTAGTTGTGACCTGTAATCACGGCATTCTGGAGATCCTTCATTTCATCGTTTACCATGTTGTAGTACTTGATAACATCGGAATACCATGTAGTGAAGTCTACGGAATAGTAATCGGAAATATCGGTGTAAGTATTCTTGAGCTCGTTTGTATTCTGATATGAAAGGATGAAATAGAGTGCGGAGCCGTTTTCTATCGACTTGAGTATTTCATACTTCACATCGCCCGCCATATTGACGGCTGTGCCGGCAAAGTTCTTATATCCGTGGAGCACCATGCCTGTGAAAGGAACGGACTGCGAGGATATAGCAAAGCGGCTGTTGTCCATCGGAACCTCGATGAGGTCTGTGATGTACGGGAGCGTATACGCATTGCCGCTGGAAGCGATGACCTTATTATTGTCCTGCTTTATCCTGTTGAGGAGGAAGGTCGTATATTCCTTGGAATCCTCACGGGTAAGAGGTCTGTCCATATTGAAGTCGGAGTTCAGATCTGTGCCGAGCGTGAGAACCGAGATATTGCCTACCTCATACTTCTGATATTTCTTTGCAAACTTCTCATATAGTGTCATGAAAGCGGAAGGAGATACGATATTTGCTCTGCCGAATTTCATCATTATCTGGAAAACGGGGTCGTAGCTGCGCTTTGTGACATATCTTCCGCCCATCGTCTGAGCCGCGTGCTTCTTGTAGGAGAAGCCGCTTCCCGAGCGGACAGCGTTTGCAAAGTCGAAATTCGGGAATATGTCGATTCCGTTTTCGGAAGCATACGAAAGGAGATTTGAGAGTCCCTTCTTGCCGCCTGCCTGCCTATTCCACTTTACATTTGTCGGATAAACCGGATATTCTACGTTGCCGTTTGCAAATCCGGTAAGAATAAATTTCTGATTTTTAATTCCGCCCTTTGAAAGTTCACCGCTCATCGTGATGATATCGTCAAAGGTCGTCAGAGGTATCGTTTTCTTCACCGGAATAGAGAGGAATGTCGATTCTATCTGGAGCGTACCGAAGCTCTGGATATAGAGCGGAACACCCGAGGAAGTTTCCTCTGCCGTGAGTCTCGACAGCGTGCCCACGCGCTCGAGATAATCTCTGTATGCCATTGCCATGCCGATATATGAAGGCTCATATGATGTTTCACCGCTCTTCTTTGCAAGATCGGGGTCGGAAAGCAGGATATAACGTATCGCATAGTCGCCTGTATACTTTGTATCCATGCTCTTTGAAATCGAAGACGCCTGACCGAGCGAGCTGCCGAGCGAAACGGTATCGGTCTGCTTTGCGGAGAAGCTTACATAAACAGTGTTATATTCGCTCTCTGCGGGAGAAGCATAGTTAACCCATGCCATATCTCCGAGGCTGGCTGTGATATAAGCGAAAGATTCGCCGCTCTCTATTATACCGAAGTAGCCTCTCTTATAGCTTACGGTTTCGGATTTTGCGGGAGCGTTGCTTCGCTCTGTCGTTGTTGTGATGCTGTAGTCCTCTGTCAGACCGAATACGGGAAGTCTTGTAACCTCCTGATTTGCGCTGGTGGAGGAAAGATTGTCATAACCGAAGTCCGTGCCGTAAACGGGTGTACCCTGAATACCCTTCTTTATCGAGCCGTCCGCATTGTAGTAGTCGAGGAGCGTACCGCTTCCGTCGGGTATGAAGATATAGCCGCCGTTCTTTGTCTTGGTTCCGCTGTTCTTTACAGAGCTGCAGCCGAAATAAGGCAGGGGTGTTATCGATTCGAGAGTGTAGTTTGTTTCGTTGTATCTTACGCTCTTTGCAGGTATGGAAGCGCGGAAGCCGTGCTCATCGAAGGTATATTCGATAGCGAGACGGAAAAGTGCCGGCTCTTTTTCGTTTCCTTCGTAGCCTGTCAGCTCATGGTCGTATTCAAGCTCCTCGTATGTGTACTCGGGGCAATACTTTCTTATCAGAGCCTCTATCTGCTTGAGTATCGCGTTTCTGTCAACTGCGAGAGTGTAGATTTTCATTTCCTTGTTGTTTGCAAGGCAGGGATATGTCTTTCTCCAGCCGTCCACAAGGCTCGCATTGAGTTCATCCGTCTGATCCTTGTAGGAATAATGCGATGTGACGAGATTGTCGTAAATGAATTTCTCGTCCTTTGTCATTTCGGATGCTTTGGAGTCAAGCACGCTGAGAATTTTTTCTTCAAAACGGCTTGCCTCTATCCACCTCGGAAGAAGTCGCTTGGATTCCACGGTACCGAGAGCGTATTCCACTCTTATACCGTTTGAAAGCTGGGTATAAGATATCTGGTCGCCGAGCAGAGCCGCATGCTCATAGCTGGACATGTAGTAGCTTGTATTTGATACATTGTCCTTATATCTGAGCATTATCTGGCTCATCAGAGAATATCTTATCTTCTCTGCGCCGGAGGGCATCTTGTAGTTTGCCGCGATATCATAAGGGTTTGAAAATGTGTATTCGCCGGTTTTCTTGTCTCTGATGGCAAATTCACCGGAAAGTTCATCGAAATACATCTGATAGCCGTACTCGTCGCTGTTGTAAACAAGCTTCATTGTATCGACCTTCGCTTTTTCCGATTCATATACTGTCTTGTAATAATCGTCTATCACAAGGTCAGCCGCAAAAACGGGCGCGCCGAGCGCTGTTATAAGCATGATAACAGCAAGAAGAGCCGATATAAACTTTAATTTTTTCATTTCGTTTCCCTCCTTGCTTAAGAACGGTAGGAAAGCTCTGTAATGATATCGGTTACAAAGCTTACCATTCTCTGAATAAGGTTTGTGAAAAGCATTATCAGGAAGACAATAAACATCATCGCCACGATAGTGAATATCGTCATACCTATATTTACGCCCATGGAATATCCGTGTGTTGTCATAATGCCGAAGAAGAGGAGCATACCCGTCCATACAAGTGCAATGCCTATGAAGAGAGAGATAAACGACTTTTCATCGCGTGTTGCAAAGTTGGAAACGATTGTCACGGGTATGAAGAATATCGGGATTGGCATGAGTGAATAGCTGGATGCTATAAAAATATCCTTGAGTGTCCCTTCGCCGTCGAAAAGCGTTGTCAGACACCAGTTTGCTATGCACCAAAGGAGGAGCGGAGCAACAACCGTGCTGATACCGCCGAATACAGAGCCTGTAGCACTGCCGCTGCCGGAATAAAGATAGCCGGAGCCGACATTGTTATAAGCAACAGAGAGCGCGGCGAGGATTACTATTAAGATAGAGGCGCGAACAGAGCCGCGTTTTTCATGCTTCAGATCCCAGTAGCCGTCGAAAGGATGCATCATCACATAGAATGCGTAAAGCACTTCTTCCTTGAAGGTTCTCTTTCCGCCCTTGGCTGTAGCATTCTTGTTTACCTTGGCTACATAGCCGAGTCCCTTTGCAAGGAGGAAGAGCACAACGACTATGATGGCAACGACAACGAGGAAGTATTTGCCTATCCATTCTCTGCGAAGAGCCTTGTAGGAGTCGGAGTAATTAGCTGTCGAATCGGCTGTCTTGAAATACTTCATTGCCTCCTTGTATTCGCCCTGCTGATGGAGGTTTCTGCCTACGCCGACATAAGCGGCATCAAAGTTGTTGTTTCTCTTCAGAATTTCTCTCCAGTTTTCGAGAGCCGAGGAGTAAATTCTCAGTCTGTTGTAGTAGAGTGCATTGTCGATGACATCGCCGTACTCTGTTCTCTTATAAATAGTAACGGAGCTTGCCTCGGAGTCTACAACATAGAGGTCGGAGCCGAAGTACGCGAGAGCCGCGCCCTTCTTGAGGTTGCCGAGCTGTGCGCCCTTATCGCCGAAAGCGAAGAGCATATTTCCCTCGGAATCGTATGTGTAAATCTTGGAGCGCTTCTCATCGAGTATCGACCACATTCCGTTCGGACCGATAGCAACATCCACTATAGAGGAAGGACCCGTGATAACATCACTGCTGCTCTTTTTCGTGGTGTGGTCAAAGTTGATTTCACCGGCGGGAATGAAGAAGCCGTTTCGCGTCGTGATATCGTCGCCCGCGGAATTCATTCTCTTTACCGGAGCATAGTCCGCATTGCTGCTTTCAATGGCGCTGATGAGGTCTGCATCATCCATGCTGTTTGATGTAACCCAGATATAGCCATCGTTGTCGAGCGCGAGGTTGTTGTACTCAGGTGAGATATACGAGATGGAAACCGTATTCGGGAAGAGCATTCGGCGGATACGCATTGCGAGCGGCACGGAAACCTTCTGTGTACCTACGAAGGTCTGGAAGTTGCCGTCCTCATCGAGTGCGAAAACACCGGAATATGTAGCCGCTGAAACGACATACATTCTGCCCGAGTCGGATACGCCTATGGCAACAGGCGTAAATACCGTATCTTCGCCCATTACATCCGCTGTCGGTGCGCCTATGGTGCGGACGAAGTTGCCGAGCAGGTCAAATACAACTATTCTTGCGTTCTGCTTGTCGCAGACATAGATGTATTCATCGTTTACAAATGTACCCATCGGCTCGGAGAGGCTGTCGGGAACACCGTGCTCGTTATTGAAGGTGGAAATTTCAAATCTGAATTTGAATTCGCTGTTGCAGACAACTATTCTGTTATTGCCTGTATCGGAGAGGTATATATTCATATTTTTATCAATGAATATATCCTTCGGCTCCTTGAGCTCTGTGTCAAGCCCTATTTCATAGGAGGAAACCACTCTGTCGGGAACATATACATCAGGCGAAATACGTGCCTGACCGATTATCGAGTAAGTATACGTCGAATAAGGAGAAGCCGCCGCAAACATAGGAACTATCGAACCGAGAAGGAGCATCAGCATGAGTATGCAGAGAATTCTTGTTATTTTCTTCATTATTATATATACCTCCTGCTCAGTCTTTCATACCGGAAGTAGACATCGTCTCGATAATGTTGCTCTGGGTGATAACGAATACCGCCACGGGAACTATCATCATTACGACTGCGGAAGCCATGCCGACACCGGCACGTGCGATACCGCTGGATACTATCTGGGAGATAGCATAGTTGAAGGTCTTGTACTGTTCGCTCATTATATAGATGGAAGAACCTGTCTGCCACAGACCCTGGAAGGAGTAAACTATCAGAGTCAGCCATGCAGGCTTAACCATCGGCATTGCTATTGTCCAGTATGTGCGTATTTCGGAGGCGCCGTCCAGTCTTGCGGACTCAAGAACAGTATCCGGAACAGAAGACTCCATGAACTGCATCATAAGGAACATGCCGAGCGTACTGCCGCAGGCGGGGATTATGATTGCCCAGTATGTATCGATGAGGTGAAGTGCACTCATCGTCATAAAATTTACAACCGAGCCGACCGTCGCATGGAACATGAGGGCAAGTCGTACCATTTTCTGGAGTCCCGCTCTGCCGGGGAACTTTATCTTGGAAACCGCATAAGCGGCAAGAGAACCGCATACAAGGTTACCGAAGGTACCGCCTACGGAGATGAACACCGTATTGAATATGTATCTGGAGAAAGGAACCCACGAGTCTGTCATCGCCTTAAACATATCCGCGAAGTTCCGGAAGGTCGGGTTTGCGACATAAAATCTCGGAGGATACATCCAGAGCTCGTCAAGCGGCTTGAGCGACTGGATGATAGCGTAGTACATAGGGATAAACATGAAGAGTCCGAAAAGCACGAGGAATATTGAGATTCCCACATCGCCGCCGGCAGAACGGTTAAGGACAACTTTATGATTTCTGGTTCTTAATTTAGCAACTTTTCTCGCCATATTACTGTCCCACCTTCGAAAGTATTTTCTTTACCAGCATGTTTGCACCTATCATGATAAAGAAGAGTATTGTCGCTATAGCCGAAGCATAGCCGACCTCAAATCGCTGACCGCCGTAGTCCTCGAGATGATGCATTATCGTATGAGCCGCATAGTTTACGCTGGGGAAGCCCGCGAGCGTGGTAACTATCGCGCCGAAACCGAATGACGATGTGATGGACATTATGGCACCGAAGAGAAGCTGCGGCTTCATATTCGGCAGCGTAATGTACCAGAGCTCCTGCCAACGGTTTCGTACACCGTCCACAGCACCTGCCTCAAACTGGTCCTTGCTGACCGTTTGCAGACCGCCGATGAACGAAAGGAACGAAACGCCGAGCGACGTCCAGAGTGCAACAAGTATACAGAGAGGCATTACGTATTTTGCATTCTGAAACCACTGTATAGGCTCGGTGATAACCTCCAGCTTCAGGAGGATATAGTTTGCATAGCCGTATGAGTCGCTGTCAAAGAATACTTTCCATACGGTGTAGATACCGCCCGAGATAGACGGCGCATAGAAGATAAGTGTTACAAACGATCTTATCTTCGGGGGAAGCTCGTTTATAAACCATGCGACGAGGAACGAGAGCAGGTACGAAACAGGTCCCGTTATAGCCGCAAAAATAAGCGTGTTCTGAACAGCCGTGAGAAATACGTCATCGTCAACAAAAAGACGGACATAGTTCTCAAAGAATACGAACTGCGGCGCTTCTATAAGGTTGAATATTGTAAAGCTGAAGAAAAGCGAGAGGATAACAGGACCTATCGTGAACAGTATGAACACGAAGTAGAAAGGAAAGCACATGAGATATGCTGCGTAATTGCGCTTCATTTCCTTCAGCGTCCATTGGAACATCGACATTTCATTGCGCGAAACCGGCTTTTTGCCCATCTGCTTCTCAGCAACAGTTTCTGTAGACATTTGATTTTCTCCTTTTTCAAGTATTTCTTCCCCGGGAAGCGGAAGTCTGTCGCTTCCCGGAGTTATTGATTAACCGAACAGGTCGTAATTTGAGGGAACATAGAAGTTTCGCTTCAGCTCTTCTCTCTTTCTTTCCATCTCTCGGTTTATCGTATCGACATAGCCCATGAGCTGATCGCTCGGGTTTGCGCCGTTGTTATAAACCTCAAGGTAAGCAAAGTTTACATAGCGGGAGATGATGTAGCTTCCGGGCATTTCAGGCATGCACTTGAGTACATCAAACTGCGCCTTGAGCACCTTGGATTCGCTTGCCGACCAAGACATCTCGGAGAATGCCTCGTAGTTTGCCGTAGCGTACTTGCCGGCAGGACCGAGAAGCGCTACCAGCTCGTTTGCGTATGCGCTCTGGATTTCCGTGCGCATCCACCACTCCATGAATTTGAAGGCTGTGTTCTTCTTCTCTTCCGCATCTCTCATTACGACCATTGCCGTAACGGAGCCTATCGTTGTCTTGTCAACAGTGCCGTCTTCGCGGACAGTGCCGGGGATATTGGTGAAGCCCCAGAGTCCGTTCAGCTCTGTTGCGAATATTGTGAACTGATTGTAGAAAGTAATGTAGTCCGCTATGATTATCGGAATTTCACCCGTTCTGAAACGGTTTGCCGCATCATAGGTTTTGGGGAACTTCTTGTGCGTATAAAGCTCGCACATTTCGGTGAATGCATCGAGCGCAACATCCGTATCATAGGATATCGTAGTGCCGCCGTTTGTATACAGCTCTCCGCCCTTCTGATAAAGGAAGATATTGAACATTTCGTTGTAGCCCATGCCGACTTCATAGTTGTTGGAAATGAGCGTTTCGGAAACGGTCTCAAATTCATCCCATGTTTCCGGTGCCTTTGTTATGCCGAGCTCCGCGAGGATGTCCTTTCTGTAGAACATGATGCTGAAGCTCTGCGTGAGCGGTATACCGTAAACGGCTTTTTCGCCGTCAGGGCTGTCAAGTGCCACTGTCAGCGGTATCCATGCGCTCTTATGGAATCTTCCCTTCAGCGACTGAAAGCCTTCGCAGTCATAGAGGTTGACCACGGCACCGCGGACAGCATAGTTGATAACATTGGAAGAAGATTCTTCCATCATTATATCGGGTCCTACGCCCGCGAATACTGCGGGAAGCAATGCGCCTGCCGAAACAACCTTCATATTTACGGATATATTCGGCTCAACCGAAGAGAAGTTGTTGCTCACGAGGTCGCGTACAAGCTGAGCACGCTCGCGCGAGATTGTCGTCCATACCACAAGCTCCGTTTTGCCCTCGCCGACATCAACGGCGCCAAACGAGGAGTTGTCACGGAAGAAGCTCCATACGAAAGCGGAAATCTCAAAGCCGAAGTTTTCAAGGAAGTTGCCCTTCGCCTTGTATTCCTTTTTATCGAGTGTCGCCTCGGAGGGAGCGACAACGAGATAGTCTATCTTCAGCGTCTGTGACTGAACCGTATTGAGCCATGTGCCGAGGTTACCGATATCGGTTTTCAAGCCCTTGAAGTTCTTCGCTATCTGGCGCTCGCTGTTCTTGGACATCGTCTCGAGACGGCGCGCAATCTTTTCGAGTGTGGCTTGGTTCGAGCTGCCGCCGCCCGTTATCTGCTCAAAGCGGTTTGCAATATCGAAAAGCTCAGCCGAGAGCTCTCTCATTCTCTTTATTTCCGAAGGAATACGGGAATAGAACTTATAGTCCTGATAAGAGTCCGGCGCGGGACCGGTTATCGAAAGTATTTTAAGATATATATTGTTTATCTCGGTAAGAGCGCTGCGTACCTCGGATATGATTCCGCCGAGCTTACCGAGTGTAACCTCGAGAGAAAATGTGTGCGTTCCTTTTTCAAGATAAATATCAAAAACAGTCTCGTCTGTTCCGAGTGCGGAGAGCTGCCAGTCGGAGTTGTAGACGAAGCTGGTGTTGTTTGCCTCGTAAAACGGAATCTCGCCGTCCACGCGCAGGCGTCTCGATACATAAAGACCCTGAACAACATTCTGAAGGTATCTGGAATAGATTTTATAGTATCCGTCCTCGGGAACGGTAACCGTCCATTCTATCCACTGACCCATGGTAGACCAGTTGGAGCCTCCTATCACATTACAGAGAATATAACTTGCGTGCTGAGGACTGTTTATCGAAGATGAGCGGTCATTATCGGGATAAAGCGTCTTGTCCGATGTGGAAGAGGGATTTTCCGCCTCTATCTTTATCGGTGCGGCGGCGGAAGCATTGTTCGGCTTCGCGTCGTTTATCCTGCGGTATTCCTCATATGTAATCTCTTCCCTGACGGCGGTAAGACGAATTTCATCCAGCACGACAGGTTCTCTCTGACCTGTTATCGAGATGGTGTTTTCGCCGGCTTTGAGATAAAACCAGAAGCTGCCGTTGGTATAGCCGGTCGGGTCGGATACATAGTAGGTACGCCATTCGGGCGCCTCATATTTCTGCGGACGCGCATCGTTTCCGCTTGCATCCTTGTCAAAGACGATGCTGCCGTTTTCGTCGTATTTGAATTCATCTTTCCAAATCTTTGTCATCATAAGGTTTCTTACCTCGGTGAAAGGAACCTCGCCATTGATTCGGAGCGTTCTCTCTATGTTGCTCGCCTTTGCCTGTATCGGGTAGTAATCCCACTCGATAGAGTAAAGTCCGTCCTCGGGCACAGTCACCTTGAAATCGACTGTACCGATATCCGGAGTCTGAAGAACGTCCTTTCTGCCGTCAAGCTCATCGAGCTTTTCAAAAGGCAGGGCGGCATCCTCGTCGGTCATTCCCGAGGGGTATGAAAAGCCCGTATATCCGGAAGCCTTTATTACGATAGGCTCTCCGGTATATTTCTTCATGCCGGAATATCTTGCGTAATATGTACTCCATGTGATGTCGTTAAGCTGCTCGAGCGCTTCCGCAAATGTATCCGAGCCGGAGCTTCCCGATGAAGCCGTATCGTTAGCGAAAAGCGCAGTCGCGCCGCATATCGTCATACACAGTGCGAGCACAAATGCAAGCAATCTTGTGAATTTCGATTTTTCCATTTGGATCCTCCTAAAAAGATGGGGTATATCACTATTCGTGACGCACATATTTTCTCTCTGAAATATGCCCTAATATAATATCATATAAGCGGTTCAAAGTCAAGCGGCGCGGAGTAAGGTTTTCCTCCGGCAAAAAGCTTCCGCAACGGCAAAACGGTGCTTTTTTCCGAACATTTTTGCCTCTTTGTCCGTATTTTTGATTTTTCGGGCATTTTCAGACAAAAGTGCGGAGTTTCGTGCCGTTTTCGGCTTTTTCCGGTTGCCGCAACCATGAGGTTGCATAAAATTTGAAAAGTCGCGATTTTTCTTTTGTTTTTCCGCTTTTTCAGGCGTTTTTGATGTTTTTTATGCCTTTTATCGGCAATCTGTAATTTATTTTTGCAACCGCAGGGTGCTTTTTCCAATAATCTTATGCCTGCTAAAGCCTCAAAAACGCTCTTCATTTTATGTGCACATTTCACAATTTTCAGCGATATTTTTTGACGCATTGTCATTTTTCACAAAAGTTTTCAATCAGTTCACTTCGGGTTTTCAAAATGCAAAAAAACAGGGCAAAATGACGATTTTAGCCCTGTTTTATATTAGAATATTAGTTTTTCGCATTTTTGCCGCAAAAATGCGGCAGCAAGATAAAGCCGCGGTTTCAGTCTATAAATCCGCCGAAAAGCACATCGTCACCATCATAGAAAACGGCACTTTGCCCGGGGGTCGCGGCGCGCACCGGCACCGCTGTTTTCACATATGCCCTGCCGCCGGAAACGGTCACCTCGGCATCCGTCGGCTTTGCTGCATAGCGTGCCTTCACCTGTGCACATATTGTGCCCTCAAAAGGCGCGAGCTTCGCGAAATTGAGCGACGAGCAGGTAAACTCCGTACTGAAAAGAGCGCTCTCGTCCGATACAGTTATTGTATTGCTTCCGGCGTCGATTTTTGATATGAATACCGGCTTTCCCGCAGATATTCCGAGCCCTTTGCGCTGACCCACGGTATAGTACGCTATACCTTTGTGCCTGCCGAGGACCTTGCCGTTTTCATCGACGAAATCGCCCTCGGGAAGCTTACCGACAGCTTTCTCTATAAAGGCGGCATGGTCACCGTCGGGGATGAAGCAGATGTCCTGACTCTCACCCTCCGGCACATCTATCCCGCTCTCGCGTGCCAGCTCTTTCACTTCGCTTTTACTGTCGGCAAAAAGAGGGCAATACAGCATAGAAAGCTCTTTCTGCGTGAGATTCCAGAAAACATAGCTCTGGTCTTTTCTCGCGTCCGCGCCCTTTTTGGGGTAGTATCTCCCGCTCGCCTCATCATAGCCTATGCCGCAGTAATGCCCCGTGGCAATCTTCTCTGCGCCGATGCTCTCGGCGACGCGGCAAAGCTCCGCCATTTTCACATATCTGTTGCAGACCGTGCAGGGATTCGGCGTTCTCGCGTTACAGTATTCAGAGATGAAATTTTTCTTCACAAATTCATCGAATTTTTCACGGCAATCAACGATATGTAACGGTATGCCGAGCTTTTTCGCATTGATCTCGGCAGACGATGTATCGGTATGCTCGCTCATCACAAGTATCGCGCCCTCAACATCATATCCCTCATTAAGCAAGCGAACGGCGCTGAATGTGCTGTCAACGCCGCCGCTCATACCAAGCAGTATTTTTTTCTTATTCATGGTCATGCTCATGTACATGATTATGCTCTGCACTATGCTCGCAGCATGAGCAGCAACCTGTACATTCCGCACCGGGAATCTCCTTTTCTATGCCGTTTCTCTTATAGTAGTCGGCGATAGCCGCACGAACAGCTTCCTCGGCAAGTACGGAGCAATGTATCTTTATCGGAGGAAGTCCGTCAAGCGCCTCGATGACAGCCTTATTTGTAAGCTTGAGGGCATCGTCAACGCTCTTTCCTTTTATCAGCTCGGTTGCCATCGACGATGTGGCTACAGCCGCACCGCAGCCGAATGTTTTGAATTTGACATCGGTAATGATGCCGTTATCTATTTTGAGATAAATTCTCATTATATCGCCGCATTTTGCATTGCCTACCTCACCTATACCGTCGGCGTTTTCTATTTCGCCTACATTTCTCGGGTGCATGAAGTGGTCCATTACTTTTTCGGAATACATACTATTCCCTCCTTTTTATATGAAATAAATTACTT